>OBYI01000105.1_pt1 | contig 97956 bp, 96 predicted proteins | sample 1476711 | NCBI WGS metagenome assembly OBYI01 (sample SAMEA2580190, study PRJEB22360) | human gut metagenome | biome: human gut; feature: human-associated habitat; material: faeces | place: Denmark | collected 2008/2010
TTGGTATTGTATTGTTCAGTTTTCAAAGGTCATCTCGCCTTGCGGCGACTTGCTTATCTTACCAAAGCATTTTTGCTTTGTCAAGACAGGCCGTGAAACTTCTTAAAACCTTATCGCGGTGGCCATGCCGTTCACAGCATGTTTTCCTTGCGACAATAAAAATTCTAGCATCTCTCCTCATACCTGTCAAGAAAAAAATTGTGATTTTCGATGCCCGCAACATAAAAATCGGCACGGATTTTCCGTGCCGATTTAACAGACAAATGATTACCGTTTCGAGAACTGAGACGCTTTACGAGCCTTCTTCAAGCCGTACTTACGGCGTTCTTTTTCACGGGGATCACGCGTTAAGAAGCCCGCTTTCTTCAAGGATTGACGGAATTCACCGTCCAACTCCAAAAGAGCACGGCTGATGCCGTGACGAATAGCGCCTGCCTGACCGGAAGGACCGCCGCCCTTTACGTCGGCGATGACGTCGTATTGTTCTGTAACACCTGTCAGCACGAGGGGCTGTTTAATAATCAATTCCAGCGTCTTGCGGCCGAAATATTCAGTCAATTCTTTTTTATTTACTGTGACTTTTCCTTGACCCGGAACCAGACGAACTCTGGCAACGGATGTTTTTCTACGGCCAGTGCCGTAGTATTGTGCTACTGCCATGAAAGCTTTCCTCCCGGTATTAACGAATATCCAACTTCAAAACTTCAGGTTTCTGTGCCTGATGCGGATGTTTCGCACCTGCATACACATTGAGTTTACGATACATCTGTTCACCCAATTTGTTCTTGGGCAACATGCCGCGCACTGCCATTTCCACGACCCGTTCAGGCCGTTTTTCAAGCATATGGCCGGCTTGAGTAAAAGTGGATCCGCCGGGATATCCGGAATGACGGAAATACGTTTTCTGCACTAATTTCTTGCCTGTCAACTTGACCTTTTCCGCATTAACGACAATTACGAAGTCGCCCGTATCTACGTGCGGAGTAAAAATAGGTTTATGTTTACCCCGAAGAACTTTGGCCACTTCGGCAGCAAGACGGCCTAATGTTTGGCCTTCAGCGTCAACAACAAACCACTTCCGTTCCACATTGGCGGAATTGGCCATAAATGTAGTTTTCATGCTGTTTTATTCCTCCTGTTTCAACTATCTTTCCTAAGCTTTGGGCTTTTGTCTCCGGGGCTTGTGGAGTCCAAGTAAAAAGCTTACTTTTCTATTCTATAGACTCGCACTGTCATTGTCAAGTTTTTTTATTTTCCTATCAGCGCCCCCTCAGACGCGGCCGCAACAAGGCACACCTTCTCCGAAATACTGTCCCGAAGGCGGCAAGGAGGGGACTTTTCTTTCAGCTTAGCCGTAATAGGTCTCGTTATTTGCTTCAGTCAGATATTTATCGACCTGCATTGCCGCAATAGCTCCGTCGGCGGCGGCGGTGACAACTTGCCGCAAAAATTTTTTGCGCATATCCCCGACGGCGAAAACTCCCGGGATATTGGTCTTCATGTCTTCATCCGTAATGATATATCCGTCTTCCATTTCGACTTGCCCCTCAAAGAGCCGCGTCGTCGGCACTAAGCCGATAAAGCCGAACACTCCGAAGATCCCGTCTTCTTCATTTGCCTTGACGGTAGTGATCCCGCCCGTTTTCTTATTGCGCACCTTCATCCACTGGACTACTTCATCCCCTCCGACTTCTTCGACTACGGAATCCCAGAAGAAATTGATTTTATCGTTAGCGAAGGCTTTCTCCTGAAGCGTCGGCACGGCACGCAGCTTATCGCGGCGATGTATGATCGTTACGTGGCGGGCAAATTTCGTCAAATACAGTGCTTCCTGAACGGCGCTGTTGCCGCCGCCGACTACATATACATCGAGATCTTCAAAAAAATCCGCATCGCAAGTTGCGCAATACGAAATGCCGCGGCCCTGGTATTCGCTCTCGCCCTTACATCCGATAGGTTTGTGCGACGCTCCCGTTGCAAGAATAACGGTCTTGGCTTTATACGTGCCGTTTACGCAAACGATTTTCTTGATGCTTCCGGTTAAATGCACTTCCTTGACCGTGTCGGATATACGGTCGGCACCGAATTTTTCAACTTGCTTGCTCATACGCTCGATTAAAGTCGGTCCCGACTCCCCTTCCGGCATCTGGCCGGGGTAATTTTCAATGACATCGGTAATAGCAATCTGGCCGCCGTCCTGGGCCTTTTCAATAAGAAGAGTGGAGATACGGCTTCTGCCTGCATATATTGCAGCCGACAAGCCGGCCGGTCCTGCTCCTAAAATGATAACCTCATAGATATCTTTCATCGTAATGTGCTCCTTCGAAATAATATTCAAATGTCGGAAATGGATGGGCAGGTCTTTTATGAAGTTCCGTTCCATCCGAACGCGGCATTGTCAATCAATATATCCTGCCGCCCGTAAAACCGTTTGTGCTTCCGCCAGCTTTACTTCGGATACTCGAATTACGGGACCGGTGCACCCCATACCGCTCTCGGCGTAAATCTCCTTTTTCCAAAGCGCCTTGACAGCCTCTTCCAAATCCATGATCTCGATGCCGAAAATCTGTGCCGTAACGACCTCCGCCGGCGGTACAGCCACATCTTCCAAAGAGGCTTTAACTCGGGTCTTATATGTCTCCAACACCGTATTAAAGCCGGCTTTCTTGACGGCTGCAAATTCTTCCCGGCTTACGGCAAAAATATTTCCGCGCACCAATTCAGCAGCATAACGCACAGCACCGGCAATCAGCGGTGCTCCCGACGCGCGGGAGACGATCAGCACCAGCTTTTCATACGCCTCTCCGATGCCGGGTCCATACCCGTAGCCGAGGTATTCGAAGCTGCCGCCGGTCGTATAAGAACTCAGCATTTTGACCAGGATATTTCCTGTCAACGGATCCGTGACCAAGACGTCCGCCGCGCCCTGCAAGACATCGTTGCCGCGCAGGATGCAGCCGCCGTCAGCCCGTGACGATTCGGCAAAGTGAAGCTCATACCCTTTTTCAGCCAGTTCTTTCAATGCCTTTTCCGTCTGCCTGGCACCGTCTACATTCAAGATTCCTACCGTCGGCTTCTTGAAGCCGCAGGCCTTTGCCGTGATTATACCGTAAACGGCATTACGGATCATCCCGTCGACCCGATCCGTACTGGACGTCCCTGTCGTCGTCGCAATGAACATTTCTTTTCCTTTTGCAGGCGTAATGACACGCCCCACTGTCGAGACCCCGATAGGGAAGGGAAAGTGCATCGTAACGGCACCGTCGATCTGCCGCGCTTCCAGCATCTCTTCCATTTTCTTATGGCCGGCTTCGTCATCAGTAACGGGAATAGTGGTAACGCCTTCATGAACTGCCGTGCCGATATAATAAACATCTATATCTTCCTTAGCCGCCATAAGCGCTGCCGCCAGCGAATTTTCTTCGCCGTGTTCACCGCCCATACCGGTCAACGCAATTTTCGGTTTCGGCCCGAGTGTTCCTTTCTCCAGTCCATCGGCTATCATCATAAAAGTCCGGCCTATCGTTGTTTCTATGTTCGTTCCCATATGTGCCCCCTATTCCGCTGTTTCTTCGGCCATGAGATTCCGGGCGAAATCCCTCATTACTTTAGCAATCAAAGCGCGTACTTGCTCTTCCGAAACGGCATCGTTTTCTCCTTTACCGCTGTTGGGCTGGATAATAAAGGAAACGCCGTCAAACAAATCCGTCATTCTTCCAAGAAAGAGGCTGCCCTTACCGATGATCATGATACGCTTCAGTTTACCCGCCAAAATATCATCACATGCAAAGCCGATGGCCGGAACGCCTGAAGGAATATGCCCTTGTGTAGGAGCCCAGCCGACGAGGCCATGCTTTTCTGTAAATTCCGCCAGATCTTTGCGTTCCAATTCTCCGCGTTTTACGGCTAACGCGCCGATCATCTTGTAATTGGCCATAGGCACATCTCCGGCACCGGCAGGTTTAGTAATGTCGGCATTCTGCATTTCCGGTGAAAACTTGTCAATATCCGGTATCTTAAAGCCGCCGCGTTCCAGCGGTTCGGCAACGAGAGAGGTAATTACGGCCTGCGGTGACGAACCGGTTCCCACAGTGTGGCGGCCGATGATATCAAGATTGATCTCCGGACTGACCCCGTCATTTGCCGAAATGATAACGGCAAACCCGCCCAAACAATCTTCCAGGACAGGGCAGCCTTTTTTCACATGGTCCTTGCCGTTCATACCGAGTTTTGCAGTGCAGCCGCCGGCCGTAACGGCTAACGTTTTTTATGCGCCGGCTTTGACCAAGGATGCTGCCGTAATCAGTGCATGTGCCGGAGCCGCACAAAAACCGCGGACATCAGCGCCGGAAGCATTGCCGAGACCGGCAATCTCGGCAGCCGCCTTGGCAAAGTTGCCGCCGCCGCGCTGATTCATATCGCCGCAGCTCTCTTCGGCGCAGTCGATGACATATTCAATCTCCGCCTTGTCGATGCCGGAATTTCGCACGGCATACAAGAGAGCCAAAACGCTGGAAGCCTTGCTCATCAGATTTTCATGCATGACATGGGAAGACAGGTTGACATCAATATCATGAGCGCGTTTTACACAGCCGACAAGCTTACCGCCGCTGAACAGCGGTTCGGCGTCTTCATTGCCGACATAACCCTGTATCTCCGACAGTGCAACGCCGTCAGACACGCGGGCGGCAATGTCGGCAGTAATGATCGGATCCGCTGTGAATCGCTTTCCGGTCGCGGTCACAAAAGCCGCCTCCAGTTTGACGACGTCAAATACGTCAACTGCCTGTACCAGGAGCAGGAACTCATCCTGCGGCATGATCTCACCATAACGGCCGTACCGTTCCGCACCCGCCTTCGGCGTTTCAAAATAGGGAAAGGGCACATTCCGCAATTCTTCGGGATGACCGTTGCCGATATACACCTGATTCGGCCAATAGGCAACGGCTTCTTCATAGGAGCGGATATGCCGCGGCAAATCCTTTAAGTATTCCGAACCGGGATTAACGACCCGTTCGGTTGTCTGGGTCGTGCCGTTTTGCAGTACCATATCCGGCGTATGAACCAACACATATCCGGTGCCTCTGATCACACTATTCATCTTGTTTTCCTCCGTCTGCCCCCTACGGGGCCCCGATTTGTTTGTATATGAACGAAATACCTGTATACCCGTTTTCGGTAAAAGGCCACGTAGTAGTTCCAAGCGCTCTGTTTCCGGAAAGGCGCTATGCCGTTCTCGGAAATAAAGCAGGGCAGTACGTGATGCCTAAACATCACTGACTGATGCTTTCATCCCCATACTGCCCTGTTACAATCATTTTATGCCGACCGTACCGACGGTAAGGCTAAAGGTATTTGCAATACTGCTCACGGATCGCGGACATCTCTTCTATAATGTCATCCACATCCAATACCATCTCCATCATACTGATCTGTTCTTCATACACAGTCGGATCTACCAATTCTTTTATTTCCGGTTCACAGATATGATACACCGAGAGTCCCAACTGGACTCCTGTCAACGGGCCTGCAAAAGTCGGATCTCCCGCCGTCACGGTTTCCGCGGCCAATCCGGCCGCTTCACCTTCGGCTGCCCCTACAATAACGACCACATTTTCCGGGCCGTATTGATCGGCAAAATCCTTTACTCTTTTCTGATTTTCCAAGTCCATTGCACCGGCGCTCGTTCAGACAAAGCATTCAGTCGAAGCAAAGACTATTTCTGCCCCTGTCGTCTGTATGCATTCCGCTATAGCCGGCCCCGGTATACCGTCACGGTCACCGATAATGACAGCTTTTTTTCCTTCAAGAATGTTCATGAAGCGAACCCTCCTCTTTTTATTTTTGCTTTATATGCAGATATTTCTATCACAAAGCCTGTTTAAATTTCTATTGATAGTACTTGAGAATCATTTTTTCGATATTCTCCGGCGTCGCATCGTCTTTCACGCATTCGGCTACCTTTTGCCCCTGCCGGTAAACGGCCATGACGGGAAGTCCCAAGACCTTCTGCGAAATAGCCAGACGGCGCGCCTTGGACGTATTGAGGGCGCAGAATTTGATCTTGTCCCCGTATTTTTCGGCAAGCTCGTGTACAGTAGGCATCAAAGCCTGGCACGGCACGCAGCCGTCACCATAAAAATCGACGAATACCGTACCTTCGGCCTGAAGCACTTCTTCTTCAAAGGTCTTCTTATCTACATCCAACATACGTAACAACTCCTTTTCAGTTATAAGCTCACAAATACGCTTTCCGATAATCAGGCTTTATTTGTCAAAAACGGTCTGTCCGTCCACTTCCGTTTCCAAGGCATGCAGCGCTTTTTCGACCAATTCCCTGCGCAGCTTCTTTTCATCATCCCGCGACAGGGCGGGATTTCCCAAAGGATGAGGGATGGCGACGGTCGGGACTATCCTGTTCGCCCCTACGGTAAGGGATATGGGCGTGATCGTGCACATATGAACGACAGGAATACCGGCACGTTCAATCTCTTTTACCATCGTTGCACCGCAACGAGTACAAGTACCTCACGTAGAGGTCAAAATGACCGCGTCAACACCGGCTTTTTTGAGCTTTCCCCCTATTTCGGCACCAAATTTTTTAGCCGAAGCGACGGCCGTCCCGTTGCCTGTCGTCGTATAAAAGGTGGGAAAGAGCTTGCCGATACGGCCTTCTTTTTCCAGATCACGCAATACATCCACCGGCAATACGCGATCCGAATCGGCATTGGCATAAGTCGGATCATAGCCTCCATGTGCCGTTTCATACGTATCGGCAGTAAGGTCGACAACGCCGGTAATATCATATTCGCCGTAATGAGAAGCGCTTGAAGCCTCAATGTGATCGGGATTTCCCTTGGGAACGATCCCTCCCGACGTTACCAGCGCTATCGTTGCCCCGGATATATTTTTTACGGCAGGCAACGGTTCTACCCTGTCAAAGGCAGGCATAGGATATTCCGTTTCAAAGTCCTTCCCGGCAAGCTTTTTTATGAGCATGGTGACGGCACGCTTGGAGCCGCGCTCTTTTTCAAAGAAATTAACGCGGATCCCGTTCGGCATATATCCTTCCTGACCGGAAGCGCCGACAGGCTCGTGCCGTCCCAGCTTCAAAGCCAGTGGTGCCATTATTTGTACGGCCTTGCGCATACCGGAGGCATTATTTTTCGTCGGGCAAATATATATTTTGGTCTTAAACATGTCGGCTCCGGGATTTTCTTCATACATCCCCGTCAAAACGGGAATGCCGAGTTCCCGCCGCACCGCATCGCAGACAGTGCCGCAGGCCACGCCGTAACGGCCGGCATTGAAAGCGGGTCCGGCAATAAAGAGGGCCGCTTTTTGTTCCCGAACCATTTGTATTATTTTTTGAGTAGCCTCTTCCGCGTGTTCATTAAAATATGTATCCCCGCAAATAACGGTCCCTACGATCTCCGCAGCGTCACCGAAAGCCTGCGAAAAAGCAAGTCCCGGTCCTACGGCGCCGTTTCTCAGCTCCGGCGCAAAATCCGCCATTTCTTCCCCGCCGATATTGGCGAAAAATTGATTTATATAATGTACGACTCTTAATTTTTCCATCCTATATCCGCCTCCTTCCCTAACGTGCACTCAGCGTGTTAAAGCCCAGTTCATTGGTAGCGCCGGTGAACACCTGCAGTTCGACGGTTAAGCTGCCGTCTTCATGTAATGTCTTATCGCTGGCGCCGGCAATTTTCGTCACATAATCCAGCGTTCCGATCACCTTATTCATTTTGGGTACCGTAATGAGCTGATTCGCATTGCCGCCCGTTACGACGGCATCAGCCGCAGGATCCGCATCGGCCAGAGATTGGGATCTGCCGTCACGACCGGCATATTCATCTGTAATGATGACCGTTTTTATCCCTTCGGATTCGATTTTTCTGCAATTCATGATCAGATCCGTATCGGGATTTCCAAACCCTTCCTGTGATACCAGCGCCCCGTCCAGATCGAGCATCCTGCAGAGCTTGGCTGTCCAGTCGGAAGAGCGCTGCTTATCGGCAAGATAAACATTTTCATTCGTAACGATTACGCCGACGAAATTCAGTGTCTTTCCATGCGCTTCATAAAGATCGCGGACGACGGGATTGTTCAAGTGATGATATGTCGTATTCTTATCGCAGGCCGATACACAATTGCCCGAAATAATCGCGCCGTCCATAAGTTCCGTCGGATACAGGACGGTCGGTACGATCTGCTTGGCGTCGACGCCGTAGACGTACGTATCATGCAGCAGCCCCTGACTTTGCAGCATTTGCACATAAGCCACGCGCGGCAGGCCGGGATAGGCTTTTCCGCCCTCCATAAGCGGCAGCGTTTCAAATTCCTCCGTTTCCTCCGGTACCAGGTCTTTAGCCAAATTCCCGATGTACACGGCAACCCGCAGTCCGGCGAGGCGCACGGCCTTTTCATACTCATGCCGTTCCGTACCGGCTACAGGCTCGCAAACGAGGCAGAGATTCACTAATCGGGAAAAGGGCGTATATTCCGCTCCGGGTCCCGTCATATCGATAATGCCTTCCTGGAAGCCCACAATAGGCCCGGCCGTGACTACGGCCATTCCCTTGAGCGCGTACGTTTTGCCTGCGCCTACCGTATCCACCTTGGAGATGACCCCCGGAAAGATATCGCCCTTTCCTGCCGCTTTGACACGCGGCTCGATAACGTCTTTGACCGGTGTTATCCGGACGCTTTCACCGGGTCTGGCAATGTCGACGGTAACGGCTGCCAGATTTTTGTCTTCCAAGACCAATTTTTCGACGGCACGTTTATCTACCGTTACAATGTTGCCGGCTAATTTAGATTCCTCGCCGAAGACAACATCTTTGATATGAAAATATCCCATTTCCAGCTTCATCATCATTCCTCCTCTGCTGCTGTACTCAGTGACCGAGCCGGGAAGCCGACTCAACGGCGCCGGCGATGAGTGTGAAATCGACATATTGATAATCCGCCGCCACCGCGGCCGGCACGATGCGTTCAGGATGAGTAAACGTCTCGTATGATAAAATACTGTTTTCGATCAACACCTCCGATTCGGCATCTGCGGCCGTTCCGGCAGCCGCAGCTATCATAACGGATTTATAAGGCGTCTCATTCGGCTTGATGCTGCCTGAAAGCGGATGCGTCAACAGGGCATGTCCGCTCTGTATATAAGCACGCACCTGCAAGAGTATTTCCTTATAAGAAACATCTTCATACTCGACATCGTAAACTGTACCGAACTTCTCTTTGACCAACGGATTATTGGTAATGATCCGAAATGACGCCATGCGCCCCCTCCTTTCCGATACGAATGCCCTTTGCGCAGATATAAAAAGAGCGACAAGAACACCGCATAATCCGGTTCTTCTTGTCGCTCCCTGTCAGCAATTGCCTTGAACTTCGTTCTATAATTCACTTTCAGAGTGCTGACTTTCCTGTGCTCCTTTTGCCTGAAAGTTTCGAGCAGTTCAGATAGGCGACTGCTTTTGCCTCTTCGGCGGCACACGGCTCTCTCACACAGAAAACTCTTTCGATTTTCTCTTTTCATACATAGTATATCAATCAATTTTTCTAATGTAAAGGTATTTTTTATTTACATATCCGATATGTAATTAATCTTTATAACTAATGACATATATGTGCATCTTCAGAATAATTAATAACGCCCTCTCATAATTGTTATTTATTTCACTTGTAAAGATACCGTTCGGCTAAACCGGTTCTTATATGCATAAGCGGGCTGTGCTATACTATTGATAACTATAATCGCATAACCTAAGGAGATATGCTGTATGGACACGGGCTTAATACATATATACTGCGGCGACGGCAAGGGCAAGACAACTGCCGCCGTCGGTCTTACGGTTCGCTGTGCCGGCCGGGGCGGCCGCGTTCTCTTCATTCAGTTTCTCAAAGAACGTGAGACCGGCGAGCTGCGTATATTGAGCTCTTTGCCCAATGTGGAAATAAGGCGCGGCAAAGGCAGTAAAAAGTTCACCTTCCAAATGAGCGAAGCCGAACTGGCAGAAGCGAAAAAACGCCAGGAAAGCTTATTTTACGGCGCCGTCGAGACTTGCCTTCACGAAAAGCCGGACCTTCTCGTATTCGATGAAATCCTCGGCGCCTGCACTACGGAGCTTCTGGATGAAGCGGAAATTCTTTCATTTCTGCAAAATAAGCCGGTTGGGACGGAAGTCGTATTGACCGGACGCAACCCTTCAGCCGCCCTTATAGAAGCGGCAGATTACGTGTCGGAAATAAAAAAGATTAAGCATCCCTTTGACATAAATATTCCCGCCCGCCCGGGCATTGAAGAATAAAGTAACGCAACCTTTATTTTTGCCGATTCAATACTTCCGGCACTTCCTCTAAAGACGTGCATGTAAGCCAAGCGGTTTGTGCAACGTCCGGCGGCACTATAGCCATGTCGGCAATCCAAACGGCCCGCATGCATCCTGCCGCCGCGGCACGCAATCCGTTGGCCGAGTCTTCGAAGACGAGGGCTTCCGACGGTATAACGTCCATGCGGCTACACGCCCTGAGGAATATATCCGGTGCGGGCTTTCCCCTGTACACGTCATCACCGCTCTGCATGTAAGCGAAAGACGGCGCAAGACCGGACTTTTCCAAGAGGAGCCGCACCTGCGCTTTCGACGATGACGAAGCGACAACGCAGGGAATGTTTTCTGCCGCGGCATAGGCCAATATTTCATGAACACCTTTTTTAAGAGATATATCATGCGTACGATAATATTCTATTTGGCGATTCAATTTTTCCTCATGTAACTCGTCATAGGGAAAAGCCTCACCCAAGCTTTGCGCAAAGACGGCTCGTGCGCCGTAATCGTTCATGCCGATGACCTCCTGCAGTACCGCCTCGGAAATATGATAGCCGTGTTCCTGCCCGACACGGCGCCATATTTCAGCCGACAACGGTTCTGTATCGAAGAGAAGTCCGTCCATATCAAAGATAAAGAGTTTTATCGGTACCACTGTATTGCCTCCTGAACTATATTGCTCTTCATTATATCACACGTACCGTTTACGACGTAAAAGCGGAGTCCCTTTCACAAAGGACTCCGCTATATGTATATATAATATATATTCATCTGCCGTCGGGCCAAAGGAGGGTAACCTCTCCTGCAGCCAGTGTGGCAGGAATCGCAATGACCCGCTGATTGGCGGACCCTCTGAAAAAGAGGCCCGGATCTTTCAGGTCTTCCTTAAAAGGCCCGTCAACGAGAACGTCACACAGGGACAAGAGCTTTTTACGACTTGCGTCTTTAACCAGCTCCTCATAGACATAGCCCGAATAAACCCAAATATTCGTCTCTACGGCCTTGCGTACGGCCTCGATTACGGGGATGAGGCCTTCCGTATTTTGCATGGGTTCGCCGCCTAAGAGCGTGAGGCCCGTAATGGCCGGTTCTTTTAAATAGCCTATAATCCGTTCCGTCTCCGCGTCGGTCCAGTCCGTGCCGAAGTTCGGATTCTGATACTCCTTGTTGAAGCAGTTGAAGCAGTTGTGCGTACACCCTGTTACAAATACGGACGTCCTGATTCCCGGACCGTTGGCTATATCCATTTTCCGAATCTGTCCGTATTTCATATAAATACTCCTTAAATATGCAGCACCCGTTCTTTAATTTCCTTCGTGCGCCCTTCGTTCCAGAAATTTTCTCCCAAGTAACCGCAGGTGCGGCGAATAACGGTCAGCTTGGATTTGTCTTTGTTGCGGCAGCGGGGGCATTCCCATTCGTTGGCATCGTTCAGGACGATTTCTCCGTCAAAGCCGCATTCATGGCAATAATCGAGCTTCGTGTTAAATTCGGCATAGCTGATGTGGTCGTAAATATACTGAATCATCGTCAAAATGGCCGGCACGTTATGCGTCATATTCGGAATTTCGGCATAACTGATGCAGCCGCCGGTGGACTTGTCTTCAAATTCCGATTCAAAGGCAAACTTGTCGAATACGTTAATGTGTTCGCGCACGTCGACGTGATAGCTGTTCGTGTAATACCCCTTGTCCGTTACGTCTTTGATTTCGCCGAAACGGGCACGGTCTTTCTGGCAGAAACGGTGTGTCAGGCTTTCTGCAGGCGTGCCGTAGAGGGCGAAGCCGATATTCGTTTCTTCGCGCCATTTCTTGATGTGTGCGTTGAAGTCGTCCATAACGCGGTGGGCAAAACGTTTTCCTTCAGGTGCCGTATGCGATACGCCCTTGGTCAGGAGCGTCGCTTCGTACATGCCGATATAGCCGAGAGACAATGTCGCATAGCCGCCGTACATAAATTTTTCCACCGTTTCGCCCGGCTTCAGACGCGTAATGGCACCGTACTGCCAATGAATGGGCGATACGTCGGACGTGATTTTCTTTAAGAGTTCAACGCGCAGCAGGAGCGCTTTTTTGCAAAGCTCCAACCGCTTGTGCAGGATTTGGAAGAATTTTTCTTCGTCCCCGTCGGCAAGGATACCGATTTGCGGCAAGTTCAGAGAGACGACGCCCATGTTGAAGCGGCCGTCAAACTTGTAGTTGCCTTTTTCGTCCTTCCAAGGACTCAGGAAGGAGCGGCACCCCATGGGACTGAACACGTTGCCTTCATAGCTTTCGCGCATCTTTTTGGCCGAAATGTAGTCCGGATACATGCGCTTGGACGTGCATTCCGCCGCAAGCTCCGTCAAGTAGTAGTAAGGCGAGTCTTCGTGAACGTTGTGTTCGTCCAGGACATAAATCAATTTCGGAAAGGCCGGCGTCACGTATACGTTCGCTTCATTTTTAATGCCCTGAATACGTTGACGCAGGATTTCCTCGTCAATGAGCGCCGCTTCCCTGGCGTATTCGTAGTCGGGCTTAAAGTACATGAAGAGCGTAACGAAAGGCGCCTGACCGTTCGTCGTCATGAGCGTGTTAATCTGATATTGAATGGTCTGAATGCCGTCTTTAATTTCCTTTTTGACGCGTTTCCAGGCAATTTCTTCGGCCTTTTCCATATCCGGCTCAATACCGTATACTTCACGCTGTTCTTCTACAACGGCTTCTATGTATTTCTCGAAGGATTTCCGCACATACGGCGCCAAAATACGGTCAATGCCGTTAATGGACTGGCCGCCGTACTGGCCGCTGGCGACTTGGGCGATAATCTGCGTCGTCACGGTGCAGGCGACCTGAAAGGACCGAGGCGTGTCGATTTTCTTACCGTTAATAACGGTCCCGTTGGCGAGCATGTCTTCCAAATTGATGAGGCAGCAGTTGAACATGGGCTGAATGATATAGTCCATGTCATGGAAATGGATGGCACCGCTGTCATGGGCCTGGACGATGTCCGCAGGAATTAATTTGCGGCGCGCAATGTCCTTCGATATTTCGCCGGCAATAAGGTCGCGCTGCGTCGAAACGACGTGGCCGTTCTTATTGGAGTTTTCGTCGAGGACGTCAAAATTCGTGTTGTCCAGGAGGCCGAAGACGTCCGAGTCGGTCGTGTTCGTCTGCCGTTTAAAGGCCTGAATGGTCTTATAGTTTTCATAGGCTCTCGCCGTAGCCGGGTTATTGGCCTGAATAAGGCGATAATACACTTGATCTTCAATAGCGTAAATCGTCATTTCCTTATGCATTTCCGCAGCATATGCTTCAATTTCCCTGGCAATACGCTCGGCCTGGCCTTCTTCATAAACACCGCTGCTGCTGTTCATCGCTTTTTCAATAGCGCCGGCTATTTTCGAGCGATCAAAAGGAACTTTCGTACCGTCGCGTTTGATTACTTCCAACATGGTTCTTCCTCCACACAAAATATAGTAGTCTATATAGAAGGCCGATGGTTATCTATACCATATATGCCGTTTCCTGCGAACTGAGGATATGAGTATAATACTACTACTTGTAGTGAGTGTCAACCGTTATCTACTATATAATGTCCATGTATACAAAATTGTCATACAGGCTTCACTTCAATCAATATGAAGAATATCGCGCACGACGGCGCCGGCCATGAGCATGCCCGCAACGGACGGCACGAAGGACACACTGCCCGGCAAGGGATGACCTGCTCCTTCCGTTTTTTCCGGCACTACAGGTTTTTCCGTTGAATAGACAACCTTGATCCTGCCGATTCCTTTTCGGCGCAATTCCTTTCGCACAATACGGGCCAGGGGATCGACTGACGTATTTTCGATATAATCGAGCGTAAATAATTCGGGATGCAGTTTATTGCCCGCCCCCATGGAAGAAATGACGGGAATGCCCGCCCTGCAGGCCTCTTCAATGATGCCCACCTTGGCAGCTGCCGTATCGACGGCATCGACGATGTAATCCGGCCGGCAAGCGGCAATAAAATCGTCTCCCGTACCGGGCAGATAAAAACGGCAATGCGTTTCTATGCAAATGTCCGGATTAATGGCGCGTACCCGCTCGGCCATGACGTCCGTCTTTTTTTGTCCCACCGTGTCGGCGAGGGCGCCGAGCTGCCGGTTTACGTTGGACGTATCGTACGCATCGCCATCTACGAGAATGAGCCGTCCTACACCGACGCGTACCAGGGCTTCTACCGTAAAGGAGCCGACACCGCCGAGGCCGAAGACGAGAACCGCCGAATTTTCCAGTGTCCGCACGCCGTCAGAGCCGAGCAAGAGCTCCGTTCTCGCCGTATATTCCTTATTCATCACCTACTCCGCCGGCACGACTTCGAGCCAGTATCCGTCAGGGTCAACGATAAAATAAATGCCCATGGCCGCGTTTTCATAGACGACGCAGCCCATTTCCTTGTGCTTGGCCAGAGCCGCTTCCATGTCGGCGACGGCAAAAGCCGTATGAAACTCGTTTTCTCCCAAATTATACGGTTCCTTCCGCTCTTTAAGCCACGTCAATTCCAAGCGGAAGTCCGTAACGCCGTCGCCCAAGTAAACAATGGTAAAATCGTCGCCGCCGTCAATACGGTCCACTTCCGTAAGACCGAGGGCCTCCCTGTAAAAATCAAGACTTCGCTGTAAATCAAGAACATTGAAATTCGTATGTGCGAAAGTAAACTGCATGTCCGTCACTCCTCATCAGGATTTCAGTATTACAATATTTCAAAAGCAGCCTTGCTGCCGCGCTCCGTCTTGGTCACGACGAGGCGCGTCGTAATTCGTTCCTTCAGTTCGGGAACGTGCGAAATGATGCCTACAAGGCGTCCGCTCTCTTTGAGCTGCACAAGAACGTTCAAGGCAAAATCCAGTGTTTCACTGTCCAAGGTACCGAAGCCTTCGTCAATAAATATGGTATCCAAATGAATGCCGCCGGAATAAGCCTGTACCACGTCGGCAAGACCCAGGGCGAGAGCCATGGACGCAAGAAAGCTTTCGCCGCCCGACAAGGTGTTGGCCGGCCGGGCATAGCCCGTATACTGATCGAATACTTCTATGTCCAAGCCGATTTTCCGTACCCGTTTATCGTCCCACGAGTGCGAACGCTGCAGAGAGTAGCGGTTGCGGCTCATCGTTACAAGGCGCAGGTTGGCGGCCTGCAGGACTTCATCCAAGAGGGCACCGAGTACATAGCGCTCAAAACTGACGCCGCTCCGCTCGCCCGATACGAGGTCGTACAGGTTGCCCACCGTCTTATAGGCGGCCGCCAGCTCGACCTGTTCCGCCTGCCAAGCGGCAAGACGTTTTTCCAGCTTGCCCAGATCGTCTTCCCGCGCCTTGACCCGTTCCACCTCACCGGTCAATACCTTGCAGCGCAGATTGCGTGCATTAAGCTCTCCTTCGCAGACCGTCATGTCGGGCCGAACCTGCCCTTCCGTGAATTTGACTTCATTGGCGACCATCCCCTCCAGACGGTGCAGTTCCCGCTTATAGGCGTCATAAATTTCCTGCTCCGCCGCAATACGGTCTTCTTCCTGCCAAAAGCCCTGGCATTCCGTCAGAGACGCAAACCCTGCGGCAATGACGCGTTCTTTCAGGATCGTCTGATCTTCGCCGTACCGCCTGCGCAGTTGAACGACGTGCCCTTCGAGTTCCCTATACTTGCCTTCATCGGCGGCAACGCTTTTTTCGCCCTGCCGTACAGTTTCTTCCAAAGCCTTTACGGCTTCGTCATAGTCCTTTACGGCCTGCTGCAGAAAAGCCCGGCGTTCTTTTGCCGCCACTTCGTCCCTATAGGCGGCAGGAATATCCTTCTGCAGCTGCGCTGCGACGCTGCGCGCCGCAATAACGTCCCGGTTTTGCCCGTCTCGTGCCGCCTTTTGCGCGTCGATCCGTTTTTCGCCTTCCCTTACGGTCGCTTCCGCCTCACTTATACGCTGCAGCAGTTTTTCATAACGGACCGCCTTTTCTTGAGCCGCCGCATGGTCTTTTTTAGCCGCATCAAGCCGCTTTTTCCAATCCTCCGCCGTTCCGTCTCCGGGCAGGCGCTCGCGCAGTACCTTGTATGCGTCTTCCTTCGCCCTGCATTCGGCCTGCGCCTCCGTATATGCCATAACGGTGCCGTTTCGCTTTGCCTCCGCCTCTTTGGCCTCTTTTTCGGCGCCTTCCACATCCGCCTGCATCGGTATGTCGTCCGTCATGCAGGCCGGCTTGGGATGTGTCGTCGAACCGCAGACCGGGCAGGGCAGGTTTTCCTCCAATTCCTGCGCCAACCGCGCCGCCTGGCCCTGCAGGAAGGCAATACGCATTTTTTTATGAATCCGTTCTTTTTCAGCAGCCGCCGCTGCCGCCGGCTCGACCTCTGCGGCCAGCCGACTGCACCTTGCCGTGCATTCGGCAATTTCCTGCTGCAGCCGGCCCGCTTCTTCTTCACCTCTCACCCGTTCGGCAAGAGTATCCGCCAAATTGGCCGCCTTTTCCGCTTCCGCCGCGGCGCTGCGGCAGGTATCCGCTTCCTTGCGCAGCTTGTCTAGATCTTCCCGGGCGGCGTCGAAGGCGGTCTTTTCTTTTTCATATTCCCTTTCGGCAGCTGCCGCAAGAATTTCCGCTTTTCGGACAGTCTCCGCCTTTACCTTGAAATCCCGAATCTTCGGCAAAAGCAGGTCCAGCTCCGTTTGTTCCCTGTGCCGCCGGTTTCGCTCTTCCTCCCGTGCCCGAAGGTTTGCCAGAGCGGCCTTATCCCTTTCCAGTCCGCTCTTGGCTTCGGCAGTGTGCTTTGCCAAGGCGTCGAGATCTCCTTTTTTTTCCTGCCCTTCCCGCTTCAGTTCTTTCAAGGTCTTAAAGGGTTCCGCAAACAAAGCGGCCTGCCGCAACCGTTCTATATAGACGCGGCGACGTTCCATTTCGTCGCCCTTTTCCTTTAACTGCTGCAGTGTTTGTCGGTGCCCGTCGAGATTGACAAAATGTTCCGCCAAGGTCCGCGCGGTCTGCACGATCTTTTCGTAAGCGTCCCGTTCCGTTTCGGCCGTCTTCAATTCACCTTCCAGCCGCTTTCGCGCGCAGCGGCTTTTTTCCTTTTCCGGCGCGACCGCAGCCTCCGTTTCGAGCTCCGCCGCCGCCAAGGCCTGGGCAACGCGCGCCTTTCGTTCGCTGTCAGCCTGCTCCAGGTTGTTGCGGCGCTGCCTCAGCTTCTCCTGAAAGCGCTCGTATTTCTGCGTTTGAAAGAGGGTCTGCATGATCTTTTGCCGGTCGGCTGACGAGGCGAGGAGGAGCTTTCTGAAATCACCTTGCGGCAAGAGGACGACCTGTCGGAACTGTCTCGACTCAAAGCCCAAAAGCCGCTCCACTTCGTGCGTCACGTTCTTTGCAGTAATGACGCGAATATCCCTGCCGTCACCGTCCGTCTCATATAGAGCCGCCGCAGCCGGCATCCTGCGCATTCCTTCGCCGCGCTTTTTGGCCACTTCCTGCTCGGGCTGCCGCTCGACGCGGTAGCACTTTTCACCGACGGCAAAGCGGAAAGACACGCTCGTCACTTCCTGCGGCGACGCGTATTCACTGCGCATGTGGGCACCCGTGCGCACACCGCTCGTATCGTTGTAGAGAGCGTAGCACATGGCGTCGAGGACGGTCGTCTTGCCCGCTCCCGTAGGGCCGCAAATGAGAAAGAGCGAACGGTCCTCAAGCAAACGGAAATCCAGTGCTTCCCGTCCTGCATAAGGACCGAAAGAATTTATTTCCAAGTATAAGGGTCTCATTATCTTTCCCCCTCTTCTTTTTCCATTTCGGTCCATACCTCCCGGGCCAGATCGCCTTCAGCCTTTGTCAGGGACGCGTCGGGGCGCATGGCGGCGGCAAAACGGGAAAAGAGCTCTTCGTCCGTATGCGAGCGCAGCCGCGCCGTCCGTTCGCTGTCCGTTACTGCCGCCTGACGGCGCGGCATTTCCATGGCCAGGACGTGAGGGTATTTTTTACGGGCCCGATTCATGCCGTCGAGAACGGGCTCTTTATCTTCCAGCCGCAAGAGAATATAATCATCCGCATTGTCTTCAGGCGCCGCCATGAGATCGTCAAAAAATCCCGTAAGGATGCGTACATCCCGCTTCGGTGCGAGAGGCAAGAATGTGGTCTCCACCTGTCCTTCACCGTCCATATCGACGAGGACGACGCCCTTTTTCTGCGCCGCTTCACTGAAAGAATACTTCATGAGACTGCCCGAATAGCGCACTTCAGGGCAGCCGATTTGCTGCGGTCCGTGCAGGTGACCCAAAGCCGCATACGTAAAAGGCGCAAATATTCGGGCACTCACGCTGTCGGAACCGCCTACGGAAAGTGGCCGCTCCGAATCGGAACCCGTACCGCCGGCCACGAAGGCATGAGCGACGGCAATGCTGCGCCTGCCCGGCAAGAGACCCGGGCATTGGGCATTGCGCAGGACGATGAGGGCACTTTCATGGTCGCACACGTCCGGATTATTATAGTAAAGACGTACCTTCGCCGGGTCCGCAAAGGGCAGAAGAACGATGTCTACGGGGCCGAAGGCGTCGCTCATTTCAACGGGTCCCGCAAGGCTGCGCAAGTCACCGGCAACATAGAATTTCTCCGTTTTCAAAAGCCTGCTGCCGAAGGACAGTCGCTGCGCACTGTCGTGGTTTCCGGCAATGACGAAAAAAGGCAACCCCAAGTCCTTGACTATTTTTGTCGCCACTTCATCAAAGATTTCTACCGCCTCAACAGGCGGCAAGCTCCGGTCATAGACGTCACCGGCGAGAACGACCGCGTCCGGTTTATATTCCGCCAGAAGCGGTAAAAACTGTTCTGCAAGAACGGCCCTCTGATCGCCCGTCAGGTAGTCTCCGTAAAACATCTTTCCCAAATGCCAGTCCGCCGTGTGTATAATTCGCATAGTATCTCTTCTCTCCTGCCGCATAAGCCGATTGTATTTCTCTACAAATTATAACATAGGCCGGGCGGCAAAAGGAGCCGTAAGAGGCGATTCTCTCACGGCTCCTTTCGGGGGCGCAATCAAGCTTGCAATTTCTTTTCGCGACAGTCGGGACAAATGCCCGTAAAGGCAACGCCTACGGAATCAACCGTAAATCCCGTCTTGTCGGCAGCTTCCCGAATCAGTGTTTCCTGATCGAGAGGCACGTCGGCTACGCGATTACATTCGGTGCAGCGAATGTGCGCATGCGGTGTCGTGTTGCAATCATATCGATGCGCGTCTTCACCGCATTGCAGCATCTTGACGACACCGATCTTCGCGAAGATTTCCATCGTCTTGTACACCGTAGCCAAGCTCATGGAAGGATACTGAGGCTGCAACTCTCTGTAAATAACCTCCGCATTCGGATGGGTCTGATTATGCTCGATTACCGCATAGACGGCAAGCCGCTGCGGGGTAACCTTATAGCCGTGCTGCCGTAAGACTTCAGCAATATCCATAATCGCCACCCTCCCTTCTGGTTTCATGGTTTTTCTACTGCATTTTCTTAGGGCAGTAAAACCCTTCTTAAATTGTAACTGTTATTAATAATTTTTTCAATAGTTTATTGAAAATTTTTACCAACATAAACGAAAAGCTCCCTTCAATTGACGTAATGCCTCTTTCCACGCATAATAAGAATTACGGAAAGGAGATTGTCATGACAGAAGAACAGATCATACGATATATAGCGGAAAGCTTGAAGATTCGCCCCAAGCAGGTACAGGCGGCCTTGGACCTGCTGCAGACAAGCAACACAATCCCCTTTATTGCACGCTACCGCAAAGAAGCGACGGGCGGCCTCGACGAAGTACAACTGCGAGATATTCAGGAGCGGTTCGAGTACGAACAAATGCTCTCGGCCCGTAAAGAAGCCATAGAACAATCCGTTCGCGAGCAGGGTCTTTGGACGGACGAGCTGGCGGCAGCACTGGCAAAGACGACACGCCTGCAGGAAGCGGAAGACATTTATCTCCCTTACAGGCCGAAGAAGCGGACAAAGGCTTCTATTGCGCGCGATGCCGGTTTGGAACCTTTGGCCGATCTTTTCACGGCACAGGACGAACGCGGCGAAAATCCGGAAACGGCGGCGGCAGCCTACGTAAACGACGACGTGCCCACGTCGCCCGATGCCGTCCGGGGTGCAGCCTGTATCATTGCGGAACGCCTCTCCGAATCGGCCGGTTATCGGAAAACGCTGCGCGAGAAATTATGGCGGTCGGCAGTTCTCGAATGCACGCTTGCAGCGGATGAAAAAGAGAGCGGCCCCTTTTCGACGTACGGCGACTTTAAGGAGCGCATAGCCACCTTGCCGAGCCACCGTATTTTGGCCGTTAACCGCGGCGAAGCTCAAAAAATTCTGAAGGTCACCCTCCGTGCCGACCATGATATGCATATACGTATGCTGGCAAACACGATCGTCACGGGACCGTCGCCATACGAACAACTCCTCATTGACGCGGCGGCGGACAGCTATAAGCGCCTCATCTTCCCGCAGCTGGAGCGGGAAATCCGCAATGACCTTACGGCGAAGGCGGAAAAGCGGGCCATTTCGGTTTTCTCCGAAAATCTGCGCAGTCTCCTCTTACAGCCGCCCTTCCCGAAGCACGTCATCCTCGGCCTCGACCCCGGTTACCGCACGGGCTGCAAGGCGGCGGTCATCGACACGACGGGCGCCGTCCTCGCCTACGGAACCTATCACCTGACGGGCTCGACCGGACAGAAGGAAGAAGCGGCCAGGGTGATTACGAATCTTATCAGGAAATACGGCGTCACCCTTATTTCCATCGGCAACGGCACGGCCTCGTATGAGACGGAGCAGTTTACAGCCGCCCTCATTGCGGACAACAAACTGAAATGCTCCTATATCATTGCCAACGAATCGGGCGCTTCCGTCTATTCCGCCTCCGACTTGGCACGGGAAGAGCTGCCCGATTTGGACGTGACAATCCGCGGCGCCGTCTCCATTGCCCGGCGCATACAGGATCCTCTGGCGGAATTGGTCAAAATCGACCCGAAGTCCATCGGCGTCGGCCAGTACCAACATGACGTGAATCAGAAAAATCTTTCCGCCGCCTTGGATTCGGTCATAGAATCCGTCGTAAACCGCGTCGGTGTCGACCTGAATACGGCTTCGCCGGCACTGCTGCAGCACATAGCGGGGCTCTCGGCAGCAACGGCAGGCAATATCGTCGCCTATAGAAATGACAACGGCCCCTTCCACAGCCGCGAAGAACTGCGCGCCGTCAATCGTCTGGGACCGGCAACGTATACCCAGTGCGCCGGTTTTCTGCGCATTAAAGACGGTACGAATCCGCTTGATAATACGGCCGTTCATCCCGAATCCTACTCATTGGCGGAAAAAATCATCGCGGCCTACGGGTTTAAACTGAAAGACATGAAAATTAAAAGCAAGCTGGAAGAACTGCGCGGCAAGCTGCAAATGAATGCGGCACCCAAACTGGCAAAAGCACTCTCCGCCGGCGAGCCGACAATTCGCGACATCCTCGAAGAGCTGCGCAAGCCGGGACGGGATATTCGCGACGACATGCCGCAGCCGCTGACGCGCAAGAAACCGCTTTCTCTCGATGAACTTCAAGTGGGGACAATCGTCAAGGGAACCGTGCAGAACGTCGTCGACTTCGGGGCCTTCGTCGATTTCGGACTGAAGACGACAGGTCTCGTTCACCGCTCCGAACTGTGCAGCCATCCCTTCGGTCATCCGCTGGATGTCGTGCACGTCGGCGAAATCGTGGAAGCCGTCATCATTTCCGTAGATGCCAAGCGTAACCGCATCGGCCTTTCACTCAAACAGGTAAAAAATAAAACACCCGGTCCTGCGTAACAGGAAATGATTTTTTAGACTGAAGAAAAATTTGACAGGCAAAAAAAGTCATGCTAGACTTACGTCAATAACTTGATACGTTGGCGATGAAGAGAAGAGTACATGAAAAGGATTGTCCCAGAGAGCTTCCGTTTCGGTGCGAGGAAGCACATGAATGTTCATGGAAAATGGCCTCCGAGCCGGTAAGCCGAATAATTAAGCTGCCCGGGCACACCTGTTACAGTGTTAGAGTATTCAGGGCATATTGCCTGCGTACTTGAAGAGGCGCCGGCCGCGAGGCAGGCGTGAAACAGGGTGGTAACACGGTACTTCCGTCCCATATGGGGCGGAAGTTTTTTTATTACGACGCTATCAAGATGAGTTTAACTTATTTATTTTCAGGAGGAACAGACAATGAGCGAAAACACGAAGAATTACAAATTTGAAACGTTGCAGCAGCACGCAGGCCAAACGCCGGACCCCGCAACGGGAGCACGGGCCGTGCCTATTTACCAGACGACGTCGTACGTATTTAAGGACACGCAGGACGGCGAAGACCAGTTCGCCCTCCGTCAGCCGGGCTACATTTACTCCCGCCTCGCCAACCCGACTCAGGAAGTCCTGGAAAAACGCATTGCCGCCCTCGAAGGCGGCACGGCTGCCCTGGCGACGGCCAGCGGCGCAGCAGCCATTTCCCTGTCCGTCTTAAACCTTGCCGGCGCAGGCGATGAAATTGCGGCGGCACCTACACTGTACGGCGGTACGGTGGAGCTCTTTACGGAGACCTTCCGCCATCTCGGCATTACGACGAAGTTCTTCAACCCGGACGATCCCGAAACGCTGAAAGCGGTTATCACGGATAAAACGAAGCTTGTCTTCATTGAAAGCTTGGGCAATCCGGCCATCAATATTCCCGACTTTGAAGTGATCGCGAACATTGCTCACAAGGCGGGCCTGCCCGTCTTTGTGGACAATACCTTCGCCACGCCCTATCTTTTCCGGCCCTTGGAACACGGTTGCGACGTGGTTCTTCACTCGGCGACAAAGTTCATCGGCGGCCACGGCACGACCTTGGGCGGTCTCATCGTGGAAAACGGTTCCTTCGACTGGGGCGCTTCGGAACGCTTCGCTCCCCTCACATCGCCGGATGCGTCGTACGGCGGCATCAACTTTGCCAAGGACGTGCCGGGCGCGGCCTTCGTGACCCGCATTCGCGCCAAAGGCCTGCGCGACCTGGGCCCGTCGATCAGCCCCTTTAACGCATGGCTCCTCCTGCAGGGCACGGAAACCTTATCGCTCCGCGTGGAGCGCCACGTAAGCAACGCACAGAAATTGGCATTATACCTTGAAAATCACCCGAAGGTGGCTGCCGTTCATTATCCGTTCCTGGCTTCCTCTCCCTATCACAAGCTCGCGGAAAAATACTTCCCCGAGGGAACGGGCTCCATTTTCTCATTCGAGCTTAAAGACGGTTTCCACGCGGCGCGCGCCTTCATCGACAGGACGGAAATCTTTTCGGACCTTGCCAACGTGGGCGACTCGAAGTCCCTCCTCGTCCATCCCGCTTCGACGACACACCAGCAGCTCGATGCTGCGGCACAAAAAGCGGCCGGTATTACGGCCGGTACGGTGCGCATCTCCGTGGGCCTGGAAAACGCGGACGACCTCCTGGCCGACGCGGAACAGGCTCTGGCACAAATCTAAACTCGCCTCTGCCCCGTTTCCTATATACCGAAGCGGAAAGAACCGGGCACTCCCATCGGAATGCCCGGTTCTTTCGTTTGCGGCTTTACATGTTACAGGCAGAGGAATGTTGCCGCCTATATACAAGGAGAAGTTTAGAATTTATACGTCGCCTGAATACGCGTGTAGTCGCCGAGCTTGAAGCTTTCCGGCCCGTAGAGCGTATCGCGCTTGCCGATGCCTTTGGCGTCGAAGGTGTAGAAGAGATCGACGCGCAGGTTGTCGATGGGGACATATCCCGCACCGAGCGTGAAGCTCTTGATGCCGTCGATGTAGCGGTCGGGCAGGCTTTCGGTGCCGTTGCCGCCGAGGAAGGAGCCGTGCTCGAAGCGTTTGTAGTCGAAAAATGCGTTCCAGCTTCCCTTCGTCCAGCTGTCAGGCATGCCGCAGTCGAGGCGGATCACATGATAGGAAGGAGTCGCCCCTTCGTGCAACGCCTGTGCAAAACTCGAGGAATTTCGCCCCCATTCGTAGGAAAGCTTCGCCATCGCACCGAGGCGCAGACTCGCACCGAGACCGAATACGGAGGCGATCTGCCCGCCGTAGGCCGAATCCTTCAACGACTTCATATAATGTGCCTGCACGCCAAGATTGTCCGTCAGGAGATGCTTGAGCTGCACATAGCCCGCCGTCTTGACGCTCGGCGTCGCATCGCGCATGAGGAGCTGCCCGTCGGGGACGGGGATCACCTTCGGTCCCTGGGATAGCGGCAAATGCGAAGCGCCGTCAGGCGTCCACGTTGCCGATAAATGAAAGAGCAGATAACCGATGGTCGTGCTCAAATACTCGCCGGACTTTGCCAAATTATTCGGATCGCCGTTGCTTAATCCATAGTCGCCAAACCAACGCCGAAAATTCTCCGGCGTAAGATCCGCTTCATGAACCGGCGTATTTCCGCCGTCTTGCAAATAAAGAACGCCGCCATTTTCCTGCATGGCGTTCTTTAATGCATTTCGATATTCCTCACTTCTGAAATACGCATCCAACCCCTTTGTCGGATCAAAGTTCGCTAGAGTAACGGGACTGCCGTTGGAACTTCTGCGAAGTCCCGACGCCAGCTGAAATCGATTTTCCTCATTCGCAACGGACGGATCGATTTCCTTCAACATCGTATAGAACTCGCGCAGAACGTTCATCCGGTACTCTATGCTGCCGCCGCCCGCCGCTTGATCCCGCTGCTGGGCGTCGAGGAATTTCTGGTGATAATTCATTTTGGGCAGATTAGGCGCAAGAATACGATCTCCTACCTTATTCCCGTCCGCGTCTTCAAATATCCAACCCAGCAGCTCATCCTTGGTCGCGCTTCTAAGGAAAGCCATGGCATCGAGCTTGGTGTACGCCGTATCCCGGATGCCCGTACTATGCGAGAAATCGCCAAGGCCTGCGCGTACTTGGGTACGATCGCTCGTCCAGACGACGCGCGCTCCGTCGTAGTCTTTGCCGAAGAAATAACCCGTAAGACCGATGCGCTCCTCAAGTCGGCCGAGAGAAATATCCACATCTCCTGCTTCGTGACGCAATTCTGCACGCTCGATGCGCCCCTCGTTCAGACCTTGGCTCGGAGCAATATCCTCCTGCCCATCAAGACCGCCTCCCGCACTGGCGACGATCGTCGCTGCGGTATGCTCGCCAATCCCCGCATCCACCCGCACGCGCAAGCGCTGCGCATAGCCGTGTGCAGGCTTGTCCTCGAGATTCTTGCGCGCATCGCCGACATCCCGCTTATCCGTGACACGTATTCCGTTCCGCGCCTCGCCCGTATGACTGTCATGGCGCAATCGGTAATCTCCGGAAACACGGAACTCCCCCGGGCGCAACCTTTCCGTATCGCGCTGAATGAACCAATCGGAGCGCGCAAAAGAGGAGAGAGCGGATTCCCCACGCTGCTCCTTTTCCCGCACCGTGTGACTGCCCGCACTGTCAAAGGCGAAATTCATCCCCAAACGGTACACACGTCCGGGAAACGCACGATCATCATCACGCTTGGCAAAGAGGTTGTCCACGCCGATATAGGCCATTGCATCCTCGCCGAGCTTCTTTTGCACCATGAGGTTCCATATGCCAAAGGTTTTTCGCTTGTAATCCACGGCGTGCGTCGCTTCCGCCTGCTTGGACATATCCACGGAATTGCTGTCGAGCATGTTCAGGTAGTAATCCGCCCAAAGCGAACCGCTCCAACCGGTCTTTTCATCCATGTAGCGAATACCGAGGTCAATCTTGTGGCGCGGACGATCGAGAAGCTCCCGCGGCATATGGTTCTCCGCAGCATCCTTGTTGATGGCGTGCAAATATGTATAGCCGATCTTTGCCGACCAATGGCTGCTGAATGTATGATTCAGCTCTGCCTCTACCCCTGTAATCGCAACATTTCCCAGATTGCGGAAGGAATAGAGGCGATCGCGTGAACTCGGATCCGGATCGCCGACGCCGCCGGGCGTTGTCGGATCTTTTATCCGCAAATAAAGATAATTCCCGCTGAAATAATGCGTCAGATAATCCTTAATGCGGTTGTGGAAGATGCTTACGCGTGCGAAGCTGTTCTTCGTTTCCCCTTCCAGGGACAAGGAAAGATTGACGGATTTTTCCGGCTTGAGCTGCGCATTGCCAATCCAATACCAGCCGGGAAAATCCTCGCTCATCGCAGGATACATCTCCCAGTTGTAGTAAAGCTCGCCCATGCCCGGCTCTGCATATCCCGTCCCCACATTTACCTTAAAGCGGCGATGGGGATTTCCTCCGACGTTATGCGTCATGCCGATGTCGGCCGTGATATGACTGCCAAAGAGGCTGCTGTGATCCAGGCGTAGGATGGGCGTCAAAATGGTGTCTTTATCATATTGCCATGTATCCAGCAAATACGCGTGCCATTTTTGGATGCGCGCCTTGCCAATCGTCAATGTGTTCTGACGGGCATTGTATTCTTCCTTATAGCCCAAACCATTGATTCGGGCAATGTACGGCATCCGCGGGTTCTCCCCGAATTTATAAGCATAATATACCATGTTGCCGCCTAATGCCGTCAAAGGATCGGCTATTTCGTTGCCCGTCGCTTTCTCTATGACCGTGATATGATTGTTTGGCTTGAGCATATCGCTTGGCTGCGGCTCTTTGTAGTTGTCCAAGTCGGCGGTCCCGCGATATTCGTATGCCGCATCCCAATAAACATTGCCGCTCGCATCTCGATTGAATTTATAATCGTGTACAAACGATTTTCCTTCCGGTGAAAGTTGTGCGGTATTTGGCAGGGGTTTATGCCACAAATTTGCATCATAATCGTCCGGTCTGATTTTTTTCTTATAAGATTCGGGAGCATTCTGGATACGGGATCCTTCTCCGTGTTCATCGGAGTACCCGAAACCAAAGGTCAAAAAATGATCCGCATTGACCGCAGCATTGATTTTTGTGTTCAAATGCCACTGCCGATGCTCAACATCGTTCAGGGAAAACAACATATTGTATCCCGTATACTGCGTGCTTTTCGCCAAAGACAAAATGCCGACGTCGTTCTCCGTTCGTTTCCCGTAATTGTAGTCTACGACCCAGTCATATTTCCCGCTTCTCCCACGATAAGAGAGCGTATAGGTATCACGTTCTATCTCCCGGCGCAGGCTTTGCTCCGGTTCTTCCTCTTGATTGCTGTATTTGACATACTTTTTCATATCCTCGATCTCTTTGCCGAGAGAAAACCGGATCGCTTGCTGCCTGCCCAGGTCATACTCGCCCTGGATCCCGCCATTCTTTATGCTCCCAAAGTACCGTAACGATGAGCGAAAGTCCGGATCCCAACTCGACGAAACGTTCTGCGCGGCATAGATCGGCAGAACATCTCGCTTGCTGCCCCATGCGGAGAGGCGCAGCTTTCCAACCGTCCCCGTATCGGCACGCAGGAAGAAATTGCTGAACGGTGTATTTTCTTTTCCTTCCTGCGCCACGACGCCCTCGGCGTTCAGGGCGAGAGACGGTGTTTTTCCCGCCTTCTTCGTAATGATGTTGATGACGCCGCCGATGGCGTCCGCACCGTACTTTGCGCTCGCGGCGCCGCGGATGATCTCGATGCGCTCGATGTTCTCCGCGCCGAGCCGCATGGCCTCGTCGCCCGCGCCGCGATACTTCGCCACATCGCCGAGGACAGGGTGCCCGTCGACCATAATCAGCGTATGCCGCGGCTCCGCTCCGCGGATCGACACGCCGACATTCCCCATGGCATCGACGGTACGAGTCACGCCGGTCTCGCTGAAGATAATATCTTCTACGGATTTGGCCTGCTTTTCTTCAATATCCTTCTTCGTAATAATCGTCGTGCTCTGTGACTCATACTTTGCCGCTTCCTTAGCCGCGTCGGCCGCTACGACGATATCCCCTGTCGTAACGTGAGTGTCCCCCCCCTACAGGACTGTCCGCCGCACAGACGGGCAGAGCCAGCCAGGTCAGGACGGCACACTGCAGGAGAAGATACTTCGTCTTCCTGTTTACGTGATACTTCATACTTTCGTTCGCCTCCCTCATGTTTTTGTCACAGTTTTTTTGTTTCGGATATAGGTTCTTTATATTTTATATTGAGTATAAATATCACTGTTTTTATAATATCTAAGGATTGTTGTCCTTTCCACTCCATTCGGACCGAAAATAATCCAATCGGACAAAAATAATATAAATTCTCATATCTTTTTCGCATAAAAACCGGTCCACTTATACGCTCAGCAAATCCATCCGTCCTGCACGGGCGCACAAAAAAACAGACACGCCATATAACGTGTCTGTCCGGTATTTTTTCCTTTAAAAGGAATACGGAATTTTGTACTATAATACTTTTTGCACCAACGCTTCCTGTAATACCTGCGAGAAGTTCAGTCCCTTATCCAAAGCCCTGTCATTAAGCCATGACGGGATGGTAAGCGTCTTCTTGACGGATTTTGCATGCTTACCCAAATCTACGTCAGCCTGTACCAAGGTTACGTAACTGTTCGACTCATGGCAGACAATAGGCTTACGATCATCAAAGGGCGGCAAAGTCCTTCCTCGCTCCAACGTATCAATGACAAACAGCTCCAATGATTCAACGGCATTTGCCATGAGGTCATTTAAATCATCACCTTGTGTAAATACGCCGTCCAACGTCGGAAACTCCGCCCACAACCCATCATCATCATGATGAAAAATTGCCGGATATATAAATTTCATATCAGTTCCTCCTACCGGCTACTTCAGCCCTGCTTGTTTTAAAATTGCATTTTCCAAGCCTTTTTTCATATCTTTTCCGTGTACCGGAATCGATATATATTTACCGGCTTTGCTTAAACGATGATGACTTCCACGTTACCGCTCGTGCTGCCATCCGTTTTCTATTAAAAGTTTCAGTAAATCTCTATCTTTCATTATCAGCCTCCAATATTAGATTAACACGTATACACGTGCTAATCAATATAGTTTTAATTGAATTTGTTTGTCAAAAAGTCTGATAACGTGTCCGTATCATCCAACTACCGGCATATTAAACAACGCATAACACAAACCAGGGGCACTCACATCACACGGTGATAGGAGTGCCCCTGTCTTTAGAGAGTGTATTTAGATTAAACGGGCTTAGAAGTCCGCTTTCCACAAGCCGTGAAGGTTGCAGTATTCGTAAACCGTACCGGACGGGGAATCACAAACTTCGACAACCGGTTCTTCGCCGGGCTGCAAGTATTTAAATACGAGGCGGCCTGCCGATTCTACGGCAATCCAGGCAATGTGGTGTTCCGCCAACATGGGATGCAAAGCGGAGCCTACTTGAATATGGAGTACGCCGTTCTTTCTTGTCACGACGGGAACATGCTTTTCCTTTGCCGCATCGGTCGTATTGGCAATAAGTTCTTTTGCGCCCGAACAGGCTTCTTCACCGTTCAGGCTTACGAAAATCGCTTTATTTTCTTCATTTTGATAAAATTTAACCATCTCCGGTTCCTCCATTCGATAATTATAATCAATAATTATTATTTGTTATATTTATTATAAATTATTTTCGTCCCTTTGGCAAGAGGCAAATAAAAAAGAATCTCCAAAGAGATTCCTTTTTATTCCCTGTATCTCACTGTATGCCGTAAGCGGCATTTTCCAAGATAAGTGTGGAGACGACGGCACCTATGCCGCCGGGAACGGGGGTATAAGCCGCCGCTTTTTGCGTCGCCTCTTCGCTCACGTCGCCGACGGTCTTGCCGTCCGCACGGTTAATGCCGATGTCAATAATGACCGCACCGTCCTTCACCATGTCGGCCCTCACAAAACCGGCCTTGCCGACGGCGGCAACAAGAATATCCGCCTGTCTCGTGATACGTGCCAGGTCTTTTGTTTTGCTGTGACAGATCGTTACGGTCGCGTCCCGCTTCAAGCAGAGATGGAGAAGCGGTTTGCCGACGACCGTGCTGCGGCCGATGATGACAACGTGCCTGCCGTGCAAGGTAATGCCGTTGTCATCAAGGACAGTAATAACGGCCCGGGCCGTACAGGGGGCAAAAGCCTTCCGCCCCGCCAAAAGATACCCTTGGCTCGCCGCGGTCTGACCGTCCACGTCCTTTTCCGGCACGATGCAATCGACAATGCGGCGCTCATCATACTGCTTCGGCAGGGGCAAAAAAGGCAAAATTCCCGAAATGTCGCCGCACCGGCTGAGTTCACTTACAGCCCGAACGAGTTCATCCTCCCCTGTTCTTTCTTCATAGACACAGAGCACGGTCTCCATACCGACGGCGGCAGCCGCCTTTTGCACGGAGGCGGCATAAAGGGCCGAAGCCTCGTCCGAGCCTACGAGAAAAAGTGCCAATTTACGTGTCTTTCCGTACTTTTTCAGTTCTTTCAAATAGGCGCTGAGCTTTTCCTTGTGAAGAGCCGCCGTTTTTTTTCCGTCCAATATGGTCATCGGTCTTCCCCCGTCTCCTATCTTGTAAATGACACGTATACGTCGCTGCCCGCTTCCACGTACGTGCCGGCTGCCGGCGATTGGTACACGGCCTCGCCCGTCCCGTTCGGCACAAAGCCGAGGCCCGCTTCGTTCAGCCATGTATTGACATCGCGCGAGTCATAGCCGAGAAAGCTCGGCAATAAAATACCGTCACCGCTCTTCGTCACCGGCGGCAGGGACAGCCGCGGGCGCCCTGTTTCTTTAGGCAGAACCGGGTCGAGAAGAGATTTTTCCGTCGGCCGTATACCCTTAATGCGCACAATGTCCGTCATAATATCTTTGAATATAGGTGCCGCAACCTGCGCGCCGTAGTAAATTCCCGACGGATTGTCGACGACGATGAGGACGACGTACTGCGGATCTTCCAGGGGACCGAAGCCGACGAAGGAGCCGATGTACTGCCCTTCGGCATAGCCCGTCCCTTCTGAATTCAGACGCTGTGCCGTCCCGGTTTTGCCGCAGAAGGAATACCCGTCTATTTTAGCGTTCAAGCCGCCGCCGGAGCTGATTTCTTCAGCCATAATACGGCTGATAATCTTGCTCACGTCGGCACGTATCGGTTGGCCCGCCTGTACGGGTTCGGTCTTCTTGTAAACGGAGCCGTCGGGATTGTCGATTTCCTTGATGACGAAGGGTTTCATCATCCTGCCGCCGTTGGCCAGACCGCCGAAGGCCTGCACCATTTGCAGGGGCGTTACGGCAATACCTTGACCGATGGCCATAATGGCCGTATCGACGCGGCTCATCGTTTCGGGATCAAAGAGGATACCCTCGCCTTCACCGGGAAGCTCAATGCCCGTAATTTTGCCGAAGCCGTACTTCTCGGCATATTTCGTAAGTGTCGGGCCGCCCGTACAGAGACCGATTTCGGCCATGCCCGTGTTGATGGAGAACTTCAGTATGTCCTTCAGCGTCACATTGCCCATGCCGCTTTCGTCCCAGTTGTGAATCGTCCTGTCGTCGACATTGATATAGCCTATATCATGATATACCCTGTCTTCCGTCCACTTCCCCGAATCGAGGGCGGCGGAGGCCATGATCGGCTTAAACGTCGATCCCGGTTCGTAGAGGTTGACAACGGCCCGGTTCTTATAAGCAGCCGCATCGCCTTTGCCGTACTCATTGGGATCGAAGTTCGGACGGCTCGCCATGGCCAATATTTCACCGGTTTTCGGATCCATAACAATGACGGCCGCCCCCTCGGGGTGATGCCGCTTTACGACTTCATCAAGCCCTTTTTCGGCAATATACTGAATTGTACTGTCAATGGTCAGGCTGACGGACCTTTTCTTATCCGGCAAAATTCGCTCCAAAGCCGAGTCGAAGATGGGCACGTTATTGCTGTCCGTCGTAAGGCGTAATTTTTGCGTATCGCCGCGAATTTCATCATCCAGAATCATTTCGATACCGTCGAGTCCGCGGTCGTTGTCGCCGACAAAACCGATAAGCTGTGCCGCCAAGGTCCCGTTCGGATAGTAGCGCCTGTTTTCATCGACAAAGCGCAGGCCTTTAAGTTTTTTTTCGGCAACGACGGCCTTCAATGCCTCGTACTTGTCGTTATCCATGGTCCGGTCGAGCCAGACGAAGGCCGTGTCCCGGCTGAGGCGTTCTTCAATGTCCGCTTCTTTAATACGCAGATAAGGTGCCAAAATCTTTGCCATTTCAGCCGGCGATTTTTCCGTCATCGTCGGGTCGGCGTAAAGCGACTTTGCCATTTCGCTGATGGCCAGTACCTTGCCGTCCCGGTCCAGAATCATGCCGCGGGGCGACTGAATCTTGCGGTCCGCCTCGCTTTGCATGCCCACCCGTTCGGCATATTCTTCACCGTTGACAACCTGAATCCAAATGAGCCGCGTTGCCAAAAAAATAAAGAGTCCGCACAAGACGGCACAGCATTTGACGAGGCGCTTGTGCATATTCGGCTTATTCTTTTGTGTCGACTTTTTTGTATTTATCATTTGCATCCTCAGCCAGACCGTGACGTTTCATCCATTTATATGCCGCAGCAGCGCACGTATCGGCATCGTTATGTGCATGACCGTTCTGCACGCGCCGTAAAAAATCGCGTAAAAAATCGCCCGTACGGCAGCCGCAGCATGTCGGCACACGGCGGTCATAATCGAGATCCTTCGTCCCTACCGGCATGGCCGCGGCTGCCTGCGCCATGTATTCACCGAAGGACTCCGTACCGCCCGTATCCGAGTCGGGCCGGCAGCCCTTCGCATCGGCTGCGGCCAAGACAGCCGCCTGCCGTACGGCTTCCACAAGGTCTTTCGTAGTGTGAAAGGCCTTGCCGAGCGCTTCGCGGCGCAGCCATTTGTTTACATCGCCCTGCCCCGTATTGGCAAAGTAGTGAAACTTCATATGCGTTTTGACGAGCCAGGCCACGCGGGCCGTCATGTATTTGCCGCAGCCCCACCGCCTCATGACCTCCGCCGCCAGGCGCGCACCTTCCCTGTCGTGACCGTAGTCCGTATAGCAGCCGTCTTTGACGCCGCGAATGCCCGGCAGGCCCTTGGCCATGTCGTGAAAGAGGGCGGCGTACCGCAGTGTCAAATCCGCCGGCGTATGAGCCACGACGGCAAGTGTATGATTCCACGCGTCAAAGACATGATACGGCCGGGATTGCGGCGTTTCCGGCAGGTGCGCCAGCTCCGGCAGAATGGGAACCTCCCGGTACACGCCCTTCTCTTTGCGTCTGCACGAGCAGCTGCCCAAGCCGGAGCGGACGAGAATATCCAGCCCCTTATAGGCGGCAGGCGTCACGAGAAGACGCTCCGTCTCGCCGACGACCCGTTCGACGGAAAGACCGGCCACGCGCGGAAAGGCCTTTTCCATAGCGTAAACCGTCGCCTTGTCCGTCACGAAATCGAGCTGCCCGGCAAAACGGCAGAGGCGGAAGAGGCGCAGCGCGTCTTCGCGAAAACGAACGGCCGGGTCGCCGACGGCGGCAAGGCGCTTCTTTTTTATATCCTTCCGCCCGCCGACGTAGTCGTAAACGGCACCGTCCTTATCCATGGCCAGGGCGTTCACCGTAAAGTCGCGGCGCTGCACATCTTCTCTGAGTGTCGACGCATACCGAATCCGCTCAGGCCGGTGACTGTCCGTGCCGTAGATTTCACTGCGAAAGGCGGCGACTTCAAAACTTTCACCACCCGCAATGACGCGGGACACGCCGAAGGCAAGGCCCTTACCGTCAACGTACCCCCAACCTTGTTCGGCGGCGACGGCAGCCACTTCTTCGGGCCGGGCGGACGTAACGATATCATAGTCATGAGGCCGCTTTTTCATGAGCATGTCACGTACGGCGCCGCCGACAATATACGCTTCATACCCGGCCCCGTTCAGGGCGGTCAAAATCCGGCGAGCAGCCTCATTCATGCCTTTCCTCCTGCCAAATTACTTCTATTCTTCCATTACGCCCATTTCGTGCTCAATGACACCGGCAATATCGTCGACAATGCGCTCCAATTGCTCCAAATCCGGCCCTTCGGCCATAACGCGGATAAGCGGTTCCGTGCCGGACGGGCGCACGAGAATGCGGCCGTCCTCGCCGAGCTCCGCTTCACCGCCCGAAACGGCCGCGGCAATGAGATGGTTTTCTTCCCAGCCCGATTTCGTTTCGACGCGGACATTTTTTAAAATCTGCGGATACTTCGTCATGACGCCGGCCAGTTCGGATACCTTCCTGCCCTGCTTTTTCATAACCGTCATAAGCTGTACTGCCGTCAGAAGGCCGTCGCCGGTCGTGTTATAGTCGAGGAAGATAATGTGCCCCGACTGCTCGCCGCCGAGAGAGTAGCCTTTGCGGCGCATACATTCCAGGACATACCGGTCGCCGACGGCCGTAATTTCGGTCCTGCAGCCCATCTTTTCGGCAGCCTTGTGGAAGCCGATATTACTCATGACGGTACCGACGATCGTATTTTCACGGAGGCGATTTTCCCGCTTCATCTGCAATGCGCAAATGAGCATAATCTGATCGCCGTCCAGTTCGTTTCCTTTTTCGTCAATAACAAGACAGCGGTCGGCATCACCGTCATTGGCAATGCCCAGATCCGCACCGTATTGCAGGACCGCTTTTTTAATGCTTTCCAAATGCGTAGAACCGCAATTATCGTTAATGTTGATACCGTTCGGCTCATCGTGGATAGGGATGAGCGTGGCGCCGAGGCGCCCGAAGATTTCCGGCCCCACGCGGTAAGCCGCGCCGTTTGCCGCATCATGAACGATTTTGATACCCGCCAGGTCGATATCCGTACTCTTGCAAATGTAGTCGATGTACTCGCTTTGAAGGTCGGGCAGTTCCGTCACCGTGCCGATCTGCGCACCCGTAGGCCGATGTTCCGGACCGTTTCGTTCGTCCTTGAGCATATACTCTTCAATCATGTCCTCCGTTTCATCCGGAAGCTTATAGCCGTATTTGTCGAAGAATTTTATGCCGTTATACTCAAAGGGATTGTGCGACGCCGAAATGACGACACCCGCATCCATGTGGCGGGCTCTCGTCAAGTAGGCAACGGCCGGTGTAGGGATAACGCCGGCCATGCAGCACCTGCCGCCGACCGAGGCGATGCCCGCTGCCAGGACGTCGGCAAGCATGGAACCGGACAGGCGCGTATCCATGCCGACAAGAAAGGTCGGGTGTGCCTGTTCCCGGCCGAGAACTACTGCCGCGGCCCGTCCCAGATGATATGCCAGTTCCGGCGTAAGCGATTCGTTCGCCACGCCGCGTACACCGTCAGTACCGAATAATCTTGCCATTTATCTTACCTCCATGGGTTTATACTTTTTCATAATGGTTCGCGCCGTTTCCAAGCCGTCCAAAAAGGCGCTCATAATGCCGCCTGCATAGCCGGCCCCTTCGCCTGCGGGATAGAGTCCGGGCGTTGCGACGGCCTGCCGCGTCGTTTCGTCCCTCACGATGCGGACGGGAGCGCTCGTACGCATTTCCACACCGGTCATGACGATATTGTTGTCGTCAAAGCCGTGTATTTTCCTGCCGAAATAGGGCAGTGCCCGTTCGAGTGTATCCGTGACAAAGGACGGCAAAACCGTGTGCAGATCTGCAAACACAACACCGGGCCCGTACGTTGTCACCTTTCCGGCCCGTCCTTCACCGCTGCGGCCCAGAAAATCGCCGACCGTCTGGGCAGGCGCTTTGTAGGTCTTGCCGCCTGCGAGAAAGGCCGCTTTTTCATAGCGCCGCTGAAATTCGATGTTCGCCAGGGGCGAATCGCCGACCGTGTCCTCGTCGGTCACGTTGACTACAAGGGCGCTGTTGGCTATGCCGCTGTCGCGGCGATAGGCGCTCATACCGTTGGTTACGACCATGCCCTTTTCCGACGCGGCCGCGACGACCGTACCGCCGGGACACATGCAGAAGGAATAGCAGGCCCTGCCGTCGGGACCGTGATAAACCAGACTGTAGTCGGCGGCATCCAGACCCAGGTCGGCAGCCTTGCAGCCGTACTGGGCAATATCTATAAGCTCCTGTTCGTGTTCGATGCGTACGCCTACGGCAAAGGGCTTCTTTTCGAGCTGCACCTTTCTGTCATGGAGCATGTAATATGTGTCGCGCGCGCTGTGGCCGACGGCAAAAACCGCAAGGGACGCAGCCGTTTCTTCCGTTCCGTTTATGACGACGGCCTTAAGGTTACCGGCTTCGTCCGTGCGTATATCCGTCACGCAGCTGTCGAAGCGGACCGTGCCGCCGAGTCGTTCTATTTTTTGACGCAGTTTTTTTATGACGCTGCGCAGTACGTCCGTGCCTATATGAGGACGGTACATATAGAGGATGTCCTTCGGTGCGCCAGCTTCGACGAGTTCTTCTAAAATTCGTCTGAGAAGCGGATGGTTGACGCGCGTCGTCAGCTTGCCGTCCGAAAAGGTACCGGCACCGCCTTCGCCGAACTGAACGTTCGATTTGGCATTAAAGACACCGGTCTCCCAAAAGGCCTGTACGTCCTTTGCGCGCCTGTCCACGTCGTAGCCCCGCTCAAGAACAATCGGCCTGTAGCCGTTTCGGGCAAGCTCCAAGGCTGCAGCAAGACCGGCAGGGCCCGTGCCGACGACGATCGGCCGCTGCGGCAGCGGTTCCGTACCGAAGAGGAGCGGCTCTTCCCGCTTTTCTTCCTCCTTACGGACATGTTTGTCGCGGCGGCAGCGGAAGAGGATTTCCTTTTCGCGCTTCACCTTGACATGGAGTGTAAAGACAAAAAATATATTCGGCTTATGCCGCGCGTCTACGGAGCGTCGGGCAACGGTTACTTCTTCAATATCGTCGGAAGAACACCGCAATTTTTCCGCCGCCAGGGCCGTAACGGTCTTTTTCAGGGGCACGGCAACACGTATATCGGTCAAGCGTATCAATTCTTCTCTCCTTTATTCGGCCGCTTCCGTTTCCACTTTTACCGTAACCGTGTCGGGCTCAACTGTGCCGTCGCCTACGGACCAGGGAATGCCTACGCGCCATTCCTTGTCGGAGCCGAGACCTGTCAGGTCAATGGGTTCGAGCGTAACGGCCCAAACGGAGTTCAATTTTTCCCGCGTGCCGCGTATTTCCACCGTATCCGGTAAGACCGTAACAGATTTCACCTTGACGGACGAATCGACATCACCGTACGTGGGCACGGCGACGGGAACCTTCTTTGTCACGGCGTTTTGTGTCAGCGTCAAGGCGACGCTGCTCTGGTGCGGTGTCAAGTCCAGCCCCTCGACCGGTGTACCGTCGGCATGAATGAGGTGGATAGGCGCCATGGCCGTGAAATCAAGGCTCTTTCCGGCTACGGGAATTTCGACGACCGCCTTGTCCACTTCATTGATCAGGCGTTTCGCGCCGCTGACGACGATACGTTCAGGCAGGAGTTTTATTGCCGTTACGGCCGCACCGTCGGCGAGTTTACCGATTAAGTGCGGTGTCAGGCGGAATTCCTTAACCGCATATACGTCGACTGTAATATTCACGTCCGTCACGCTCTGATATTTAAGCTCCGTTCCGGCAGGCACTTCTACATGCACGGGCACGTTCACGGTTCCTTCCTGAACGGCGGACATATCGACATAAGCCTTAATATCGTCCGGGTTGATATTGATAATCGTGTTGCGCGGCCCGGACAGGCTGATATATACGTTCTTCGGCATCTGCGACACGACGTACTGGGAGTCCAGATTTTCCATGACGACGGGCACTGTATACCTGCCGTCACTGATAGGGTTCTGTTCGCTGATGATGGCAAACCAGAGGCCGATGGCCACGATAATACAGATAATTTGTATCTTCCATTTTTCTTGAGGCACCTTGATCATTTAGCGGACCTCCACTTCAGTATATTGGCCAGCCCCTGGGGCTGTTTGGAAAAGAAATCGTTCAGCACCTTGCGCAGGCCTTCGCCGCTCAGGTGGCGGTAAATATGGCCGCCGTATGTATAAGAAATGGCGCCGGTCTCTTCACTGACGACGACGACGACGGCGTCCGATTTTTCACTGATGCCGATGGCTGAACGGTGGCGTGTACCCAATTCCGTAGAAAGGGATCGTTCCATCGTGAGCGGCAAGAGGCAGCCGGCCGCCATGATCCGGTTTTCCCGAATGACGACGGCTCCGTCGTGCAGCGGCGTATTGGGAATAAAAATATTGCCGAGCAGCTCTTTGGATACGATGCCGTCTATAGGAACGCCCGTATCGATGATTTCATTCAAGCCTACTTCCCGTTCAAAGACGATGAGCGCTCCCGTCCGCGTTTTGGACAGGCTTTCGGTCAAAGGGATGATTTCGTCAAGCATATGCTCCATCTCTTCTTTACTGATCATGTGATCCGAGCGAAACAGGCGTCCCCGGCCGATATGTTCCAGGGCACGCCGCAGTTCGGGCTGGAAGACGACGGGCAGAGCGACGAGGATGACCGTCATGCCCTGCTGCAGAAGCCAGTTGACGACATGCAGGTTAAGGGCGCGGCTGATGACCGTAATGATACCCAAAAATGCCAGCCCCTTGATAAGGGCAACGGCGCGCGTATTGCGGAGAAGTAAAAAGAGTTTATATAAGAAAAAGGCGACCAAGGCAATGTCCAATATATCCAAAAGCCGAAAACTGCTGATAAATCCTTGAATCGGTATGTATGCCATGAAGATTCTCCCATCTATGCGCGTCAAAGTATTAACAGATACCAGTATTTTACAATATTTTATAGGGAAATACCAGAAATACGCCGCCTGCGGACTATGAAACAAAAACAACTCCTCACGTGAGGAGTTGCGCATGTACGTTATGGGGTCTGCTGCTTGCGCCGGCGCCAAAGGAGGCCGTACACGGCCATGACGACAGCCGTCAGGACAAGAAGGCGCGCCCAATGCTCGTGAACGAGGAGCAAATCGTGGCCAAACCAGACCTCTATGGCAACGGCCGGAAATTTTCCTACGGCATTGGCAATGAAGTGATCGCGGTAACTGATGTGGCTGAGGGCGCCGAGAGCCGTTACCACCACATTGGGGGCATACGGAATGGCCCGTCCGGCCATAATCGTCTTCACGCAGCTGTACGAATCGAGGCGTTCCAGCATATTGCTGCGGCCGATAGCCTTTTTCGCGCGGTTGCGGAAGAGTGTCCGCGTCAGGCGGAAGTTGATTTCTATGCCGACGACCTCGCCGATCCAGGAAATAATAATCCCCGGCAGAAGCCCGAAAATGACGCCGTTCACAGTGAGAAAGAGAACGGACGGCACGCCGATGGCATTGACGAAGGCGACGATGAAAACGCTGACAAAGATGGCCTTATAGCCGAAGGATGAAATATACGCCGTCAGTCCTTTAATATCGCCGTCAAGCATGAGATACCACATGGTTGTATAGAAATCGGGTAAAACCAATTGAATCGCCCACAGGACGGCAACGACGACGAGGACGCCGCCGCCCTTAACAAGAAGGCTCATTGTTTTATCTGTCATAAAGTTTATCTGCCTCTTATAATCCCGGCATATCGCCGTACGGCGAGACCTTATATATTTCCTTATAATACCGAATATATTTATTATATCACACTTCACGCCTTCGGAGACAATAGTGACTCCGTATCGCCGTCTTCGGCACGGCCCAGCGCCGCCAATGTCCGATCCATGCAGCTTTGCTCGTAAAAGACGCGTTCTAAACAAAGGCCCTGCGCCGGTGCCGTAGCGCCGAGATTGCGCCTGTCCCTGCCGGCAAGAATGACGGGCAGATCTTCCGCCCGCTTACGGCCCATACCCACGTCGACCAGGGCGCCCACCATGTTCCGTACCATGTGATAAAGAAAGCCGTCACCGACGACGTCTATATACAGGCGATTTTTTTCCCGATGCAAGGCAACGGCATACATGGTCTTAACGGGATTCATGGGCGTCGTGTTGGCCCCTTCAAAGGCGGAAAAATCGTGCGTCCCCAGCAGAGTCCGGGCGGCGCGGCGCATTTCGCCCATATCCAGGGGCTTGCGAATATGCCAGCTGTAGCGCAGCATAAAGGGATCGTGAACGGGCCCGTTGATCAATGTATAGCCGTAGTGCTTTCCCAAGTTATCGTGACGCACGCTGAAACGCGCTTCCATTTCCGCAGCCTCAAGGATCGCCACTGTCGACGGCAAACCGCCTTTCAGCGCATACGGCAGGCGGCTTACGGGAAGCGTATCGTCGCCGTAAAAGTTGACGACCTGCCCGCGCGCGTGTACGCCCGCATCGGTACGGGCGGCGCCGTATATGCGTACAGGCCGGCAATAAATTCCGCTCAACGCTTCTTCTACGGCCTGTTGTATCGTCGGAAAGTCAGACTGCCGCTGAAAGCCTTTAAAATCCGTACCGTCATAGGCGAGGATGAGGCGAATATTCTTTACTACAGGGCCCATCGCATCACCGCCAAAACCGTCGTCATCAGCAACACGCAGACCAAAGCCGCGCCGTCGCGCCAGGTATATTTCAATTTATGCAGGCGTGTCCTGCCTTCACCGCCGCGATAGCAACGCGCTTCCATAGCCGTGGCCAATTCGTCGGCGCGGCGAAAAGCGCTGATAAACAGAGGCACCAGGAGGGGCACCATATTTTTACCGCGCTGCCACAGGTTGCCGCTCACGAAATTTGCGCCCCGCGCCGTCTGAGCCTTAATAATACGGTCCGTTTCTTCAAGGAGAGTCGGAATAAAACGCATGGCAATGGTCATCATCATGGCCAGCTCATGTGCAGGCACGCCGAAGCGTTTAAAGGGATTTAAGAGGCGCTCAATTCCGTCCGTGAGAGCGATGGGCGACGTCGTATATGTGAGGAGTGCCGAAAAAACGATTAAATAGGCGAGCCGCAAGGTCATGAAGACGCCCTGATAAATACCGGCACCGGTTATCTTAATAAAGCCGTACTGCCAGAGCGGCTCACCGGGCGTCGTAAAAACATGAACGGCCATGGTAAAAAGAATGATGGCCCACAAAGGCCGCAGCGATTTATACATACAGCTCAACGGCAGTTTCGACAGGCCGTACGAAAGAATGATAAATGCCGCCACCAGGACATATGAAAGAGGTGATGCCGCAAAGAAAACGGAAACAATGAAGATCAACGTGCCTATGATTTTCATGCGCGGATCTAAGCTGTGAAGGACGGAATTCCCGGGGAAATACTGCCCCAGCGTAATATCAGTCAGCATGTCCGTCCCCCCTCAACGCATCATAGAGCAAGGCCGTCCCGTCGGCAACGGTCCTGGCCCGATCCGAAACGGCAAGGCCGCGCCGGCGCAGGTATTGAAGTACCTGCGTCACAGGCGGAGCGTCTACGCCCGCTTCCTGCAGGATATCGCGGTGATGCGAAAAAATCTCGAGCGGCTCGCCGTCCAACGTTACCTTGCCGCGCGATAAAACGATAAGCCGGTTGGCGAGGGCCGCAATATCGTCCATGTTGTGTGACACGAGAATGACCGTAGTACCCGTTTCTTCATAACGGCGCCGAATTTGTGCGAATATTTCCCGTCTGCCTACGGGGTCAAGGCCCGCCGAGGGCTCGTCGAGAATGAGATAGTCCGGCCGTACGGCAATGATGCCGGCAATGGCGACGCGGCGCATCTGCCCGCCGCTCAGGCGAAAGGGTGAGCGATTCGCGTATTCATCATAGTCAAGACCGACGAAGGACATGGCTTCGCGCACACGCTCTTCCGTTTCCGCCGGCGGGAGACCGTAATTTTTGGGACCGAAGGCGATGTCCTTGGCAATCGTCTCTTCAAAGAGCTGATACTCGGGATACTGAAAAACCATGCCCACGCGGCGGCGAGCCGCCAGGGCGGCAGCGCTTTTACCGGCAATATCCGTGTCATCGACAAAGACCTGCCCTTCCGTAGGCTGCACAAGACCGTTCAGGAGTTGTACGAGCGTCGACTTTCCCGACCCGGTATGGCCGATAATACCGACGAATTCGCCTTTTTTAATTTCCAAGTCAACATGTTCCAAGGCCGTACAGGCAAAGGGCGTGCCCTGGCCGTACTGATGAGACACGTTGTTCAGTCTGATGGACATAAGCGGTCTCCCAACTCTTCCTTTGTAATGATATCTCCCTTCAGAGCTATGCCCTTTTCCCTCAGGCGCACCGCCATTTCCGCGGCGACGGGGACATCAAGCCCCATAGCGAGAAGTTCGGCTACGTGTGAAAAGACATGGCGCGGCGTGCCGTCCATTTGGACGGCTCCCCTGTCCATAACGATGACCCGATCGGCTTGAACGGCTTCTTCCATGAAATGGGTGATTAAGACAATTGTTATACCGTCCCTGCGCAGCTGCAGCAATTGAGACATTACTTCCGCCCGTCCGGCAGGATCAAGCATAGCCGTCGGTTCATCAAGGACGATGCAGGCCGACTGCATGGCGAGGATGCCGGCAATGGCAACACGCTGCTTCTGACCGCCTGAAAGATGATGCGGTCCCTGCAGGGCAAAGGAAGTCATACCTACCCGTTCCAGAGCGCTGTCGACACGACTGCGGATTTCCGCCGCCGCGACGCCGATATTTTCCGGTCCGAAGGCCACATCTTCTTCAACGACGGCCGCCACGATTTGGTTGTCCGGATTCTGAAAAACCATCCCCACATGCTGTCGTATGGGCCACACGTTTTCGGACACATCCGTGCGCATGCCCGCGATTTCGCAGGTGCCTTCCGTCGGCAGCAGAAGGGCATTAAAATGCTTGGCCAGCGTCGATTTGCCGGATCCGTTCGTGCCGATAATAGCCACAAACTCGCCCTGTTCGACGGAAAGCGTCACATCCTTTAAGGCGTATATGAAATTGCCCTCTTCATCATTATACGTATGACTGAGATGAGTTGTCCGTATCATAGCCATATTTGTATTCCTCATCAGGACGTTGTCTTCCCATTGCGCTTCCCTTTCATGAAGGTCAGGCCCGCGTAGGTAATAAGAGCCGCCAATTGGGCAAAATTTGCCGCCTGTGCCATACCGAGAATGGGCAGGATAAAACCGCTGCAATAGCAAATAAAAGGGAACGCAAAAAAGACGCCGCTGCGCCCTATATCATGGCAGCGCCGTACGCCGAGAGAAATTTGCGACATAACCGTCGGTATAGTAAAGAGAATCAATAAAATGCCGAAAAAAGCCGCCACAAAAGGCCGGTTCAAGAGAATTCCCTCCGCCATGCGGCTGTAGAGGACAAAGGTAAAGATAAATTGGGCAAAAAAAAGGACGAGCATACGCAGTGCGAAGGGAAGTCGCGCCAAATTTCCCGTACGGACGAAGTATTTGCACTTCAAGTCCGCCATATCCCGAAAGCCCAGGTACCCGTCGCCGCCGGCTCCTGCCGGCAGGGACAGTCCCTTCTGCAGGCGCGCCGAAGCGGCGGAGCGCTTCTGTAACTTTATTTTTTTCGACTTTGCCATATATTCCTCCTGCCTGAAGGGCAAGGCGCAGGCCGGTAATAAAACCTTTTACAACATCCTAAAGAAGGTAGAAATGAATAAACGCGACGACTGCCACTACAAAGCGATAGTATGCAAAAGAGGCGAGCGTCGATTTGTTAAGAAACCGAAGAAACCAAAGTACGGAAACATAAGCGACCGCAAAGGCCGTCACAAAGCCGACGGCAATCATGACGAGGTCGCCGCCGTTCAAGTCGGCAATGCTCTTCAACAAGTCGTAGAAACAGGCGACGATCATGACGGGAACGGCGATAATAAAAGAATAATCGGCCGACGCTTTCCGGCTGATTCCCAACAGCAGTCCGCCGCCGATGGTCGAACCGGAGCGGGAGAAGCCGGGCCACAGGGCGAGCATCTGAAAGGCGCCTACAAAAAACGCCTGTAGGACGGTCAGCTTTTCCACGTCATTACAAATAACGGGGATGCGCGCCTTTTCCGCCGCGAGCATGAAAAGACCGCCGACGATAAGGCCGATGACGACGGTACCCGGCGAAAAGAGATAGGCCTTGATGGCGTGGTGCGCAAAAAAGCCGACAATCATAACCGGCACAATGCCGGCGGCAATGTGGGCCAACGTAAGTCCCGAGTCGCGGCGCCGCCAATTTTCGGGCCGCAAAAGGTAGACGCAGTTGTACTGCCGCAGCATGTGAATAAATTTTTCCTTGTAAATAAAGACGACCGACAAAATAGCTCCCAGCTGAATAAACACTTCAAAGACGCCCGCTCTCGGTCCGTCAAAGCCGAGCCAATCGCCTACCAGGATCATATGTCCCGTCGACGAGACGGGCAGGTATTCCGTAACACCTTCGACGACACCCAGAATGACGGCAATTATAATATCGCTCATAGTCCGCTCCTTATATCAATCAATATTGTTTGCACGCCGCTCATTATATCATAGGCAGGATAAAAAAAAAAGCAACGCCCCAAGGCGTTGCTTTGTGTCATCAGTCCAATGAAATAACGTGATTCGGATTTTCAACGATAAACTTAGCGTATTTCGGATCCCCGTTATGTTCGAAGTAAAGCGTGTTTCCGTCCAATTTTCCACGCCAGCTTACGATAATGGGGCATTCACGGCTGAGTTGTTTCAGCATGGCAACGGGATTCAAATTTAAAATAGGGGCGAAGAGAAAACCTACATTATCGATCATGACGACGCGTGCATTTAAGCGTCTAATGGCATTGGCAATCAGGTCGATCGCCTTTTCCGGCCGGTCGGCACGGGGAATTTCCAAGAACTCGTCGTCAAAGAGCTCTCTGGCCTCACAGATTTTCCAGCCTGCCTGATAGGTCAGGTCGCGAATGAGTTTACTTTTTCCGGACCCCGGCCCGCCGATGATAATCAGCAGCTTCTCCTCTTCCTGAGCAATGTACTTCCAACGTTTTAAGACTTCTGCATCTGTCACCATGAAAATCACCCTCATTTTCCTGTATTGGTTTATTTTCCCTCATTATACTTGATTTTCGCGACTCAAGTAAAGGCTTTAGGTATGTTCTTTTGTGATAGGTCTTTTTTCCTTTAAATCGTAACGGCCCAAGGGATCCTGAAGGTCCTCTATGGGACGATCCGTCAGGATAACGTCATTCACGTACGGCATGTCGTGACGGATAATGAAGACGAGCGACAGTGCTTCACCGAAGGGGCTGTCATAGTAATATGCGTCTACGGCCGATTCCGTATTGGGGCCTTTTTCAATACGGTTGGGCACGCCGTAAGCGGCGAGCAGGGTCGAAACGTTATACCCTATGGTTACACCGCGGCTTGTAAATGCGGAATTGGAAAGAAGGAAGACATTATGGATAATGCCGGCTTTGTCCACTTCCACACCGTAGTCGCCGTAGAGCCAAAGCTGTGCAGTCCCCCGCTTAATAACCGTTTGCCACATATTATACTTATTTTGAATAAAGGGCCGTCCCGGCACAAAGCCCATGAGCGTAAAATCGTTTTCTTTCAGCGGCAGCGGGCAGGCGTCCCGTTTTACATCCGCAAGATAAGGAGCCCGCGGCGGCATCAGGGCAACGCGCTGAATTTTTCTGTCACCGAGAGCAAAAATAAGGTTTTCATGCAATTTCCCCGACATATAGACAAAATAATACACATTGGCATCGGCATCACGCAAAATCTTTTGCGGCGCCCCGTAACGGCGCACGAGAAGTTCTGTGGGCATATGAAGTTGCAGGTCTCCGCCTATAGTAAGGGAATCGCCCTTCGACAGGTAGACCGATTCCACGCCGGTCACGATCCGATTGCCGTCAATATGATTTTCGCTCAGGGACGGCGGTACTTCCTTACGCAGGACGACACGCATTTCCATGTCATCCTTTTCATAATTAAGCGTCAACAGGTGCGTCGTTTCCGAACGCTTCTGCGGTTGTCCGTATTGGCGCAGTACTTCGGCAAGAGATGTTCCCTTGCGCAGACCGGCGACGACAAAAAAATCTTCCGACAGAGGCCGAGGTTCGGCAGCCTTAATGCCCGGCGGCAGCTCCGCCCGGCCGTACGGTTTCAGCCCGTCCTGCCACGATGTGTCAAGCCTCATAGAGTCTTCTATTGCCTTGACCTTATAGTTCGTCTTTACTTCTTTATCGTCTTTATTCGTTTTCTCTTTTTCCGTATTTTTGCTCTTCTTCGCAGTGTTCGCGTCGTTTTCAGCGGCAACGTCCGCAGCGTCGTCGGAAAAACCGGCGCCCGGGCCCCCCGCTCCGGAGCCGTAACCCGCTCCCGTCCCGGCGAGATCGGCAGGAACAGCCGAACTTGCGGCAAAGGACGCTGCCGTCAGCAGAAAAAGACAAAGGGCCGCACCGGCAGATATATAGGATTTCATACTGTCTCCTTCATCGTGTGAAAAGCACCCTCCGACAGACATCAAAGGGTGCAAAAAAGCTATTTCTGTTCCGGCCGGCTCAAGGGGAACAGCAGTACGTCACGAATGGACGCACTGTTCGTGAGAAACATGACGAGGCGGTCAATGCCGATGCCCAAGCCGCCTGTAGGCGGCAAGCCGTATTCAAGGGCGCGGCAATAATCTTCGTCCATCTGATGCGCTTCATCATCGCCCAGAGCACGTTCTTCCATTTGCTTCAAGAAACGCTCGCGCTGATCGACGGGATCGTTCAACTCGGAGAAACCGTTAGCCAGCTCGCGGCCGTAAATAAACGCTTCGAAACGATCCGTCAAAAGCGGATTATCTTTGTTCTGCTTAGCCAGAGGCGAAATTTCCAAGGGATGGCCCGTAATGATCGTCGGCTGAATGAGTTTTTCTTCTACATATTCTTCAAAACAGCCGTTTATAATCTTGCCGATGCCGTCATGCTCCGTGTATTGCACGTGCAGCTCATCCGCAACGGCACGCGCTTCTTCAACGGACGTAACCTCGGAGAAGTCTTTGCCCGTGAATTTTTCCACCGCTTCAATCATGGTCATGCGGGGCCAGGGAGCAGCCAATTCGATTTCTTTATCGATATACGTAATCTTCGTCGTTCCGTACAGTTTCACGGCAAGCCCGGAGACGAGTTCTTCCGTAAGGGCAATGACATCTTCCAAATCGGCGAAAGCCTGATAGAGTTCAACTGTCGTAAATTCCGGGTTATGCTTCGTGTCGATGCCTTCATTACGGAAGCAGCGATTCATTTCATAAACCCGTTCCAAGCCGCCGACAATAAGGCGTTTTAAGTGAAGCTCCGTAGCAATACGCAGGTAAATATCCATGTCCAGCGCATTATGGTGTGTAATAAAGGGGCGCGCAGCGGCACCGCCGGCAATATTGTGCAGCATGGGCGTTTCCACTTCCAGGAAGCCGAGGCCGTCCAAATATTCCCGAATCCCCTTGACAATACGGGAGCGCATAATAAAGGTCTGCGTCACTTCCGGGTTGACGATGAGGTCGAGGTAGCGCTGCCGGTAGCGCGTTTCCTTATCCGTCAGGCCGTGGAATTTTTCCGGCAGCGGCCGCAAAGACTTGGACAGGAGCGTCCACGTCTGTACGCGCACCGTAATTTCTCCCGTATGGGTTGTAAATACGTTGCCGGCCACGCCGACAATATCGCCGATGTCGAGGAGCTTGAAAAGTTCATACGATTCTTCGCCTACGACGTCCTTACGGAAATAAAGCTGCACTTCGCCGCTCAAATCGCGAAGTACGCAAAAAGCCGTCTTGCCGTGGCGGCGCAGCGCCATGAGCCGGCCGGCCAGGCGTACGACAGTGCCGTCCGCTTCCAGTGCCTCCGCCTTATCCTTAATCTCCTGCGCATGGTGATCCCGGTTGAATTTCTGCCCGAACGGATAGACGCCGGCGTCAGCGAATTGCCGCATCTTTTCACGGCGCACCATCATTTGATCGTTCAATTTTTCCGCTTCCGCAGCGGCTGTTACTTTCTTTTCCTGATCGGCCATCTTATTCCCTCCGGTATTATGCTTCAAACGGCAAAATGCGATATTGTACTTCTCCTACCGGCGCTTTAACGGAGACGATGACGGGATTTTTCTTGTCCACGTTCTGACCCAAAATGGCGGCACCTACAGGACTTTCATTGGAAATACGATTGTTGAACGGATCCGCTTCGGCCGTACCGACGACCGTATATTCAAAACGGTCTTTCGTTTCCACGTCTTCCAAAATGACCTTGGAGCCCAAGCGTACTCTGGCAATACCGCCCGTTGTTTCTTCTATGATTTTCGCCGTACGCACTTTATTTTCCAGTTCGGCAATACGCCCTTCAATAAAAGCCTGTTCGTTTTTAGCGTCGTCGTATTCGGAATTTTCGCTCAAATCGCCTAAGGCGATGGCTTCCTTAATACGCTGCGAAACGGCAATACGGCGAACCGATTTCAATTCGTTCAGTTCGCTCTTCAGTTTTTCAAGTCCTTCAGCTGTAATCAGTGTTTCATTAGCCATTATAGTAATACTCCTTTTTCCCCATACGGCAAACAGGAATAGAAACCTTTCAAGGTTACTATTCCTGAAATACCTTTAGTAATGCAAGTACGTATAATTATATTCTTATATATAAGCCGTGTCAATTAACGCGTTTTTTCAAATACGGACACGGCTTCGCGGATAATGCCGCGAAATTCATCGGGCGACGCGGCCTTGTTAATGCGCTGCCGCAAGGCTGCCGACGCGTACATTCCCTTGGTGTACCACGACGCATGAGAGCGCATTTCCCGCAAACCCGCGTACTCGCCTTTAAATGCCAGAAGGCTGTCGAAGTGCTCCAATATGAGGGCGCACCGTTCCTTTGAGGTCGGCGGCGGCACGACCGTGCGATCCCGCAAGTAGGCTTCCACCTGTCTGAAAATCCACGGATTACCTTGGGCACCGCGGCCGATCATGATGCCGGCACAGCCCGTCCGTTTCGCCATACGCTCGGCCGATCTGCCGTCGGTGACATCACCGTTGCCGAAGACGGGGATGGAGACGGACCGTACGACGGCGGCAATTTTGGCAAGGTCGGCAGTGCCGCTGTAAAATTGATCTCTCGTTCTGCCGTGTACGGTAATTGCCGCTGCACCGGCCCGTTCACATCGCTTGGCCAATTCCGTCGCCGTAAAGGCCGCGGCGTCCCAACCGGTACGCATTTTCACCGTAACCGGCACAGATACGGCGCGGACGACGGCGGCAACGATTTTTTCGGCAAGAGGCAAGTCACGCATCAGCGCCGCGCCTTCACCGTTAGTGACGACCTTGCGAACGGGACAGCCCATATTGATATCGATAATGTCGGCACCGCAGCTTTCCGCAGCCGCCGCGGCACGGGCCATGATATCCGGTTCGGCGCCGAAGATCTGCATGGACAGGGGGTGTTCGCCGTCGGCGACGGTCAGCATGTCCCGCGTGTGCTTATTGCCGTAGACAAGACCTTTGGCGCTGACCATTTCGGCGCAAACTAAAGCCGCGCCATGGCGACGGGCAATGACGCGGTACGGCAAATCGCATACACCGGCCATAGGGGCCAGTACGAGCGGCGTTTCCAGGGTCACCGTGCCTATGTGCAGGGGTTTAAGAATTCCGCTCATAAATAATTCGCAATCCTTCCAGCGTAAGCATAGGTTCGACGACATCGATGGCCGCCGTTTCGGGCGCAATGATGACGGCATAACCGCCTGTAGCAACGACCTTTGCCGTCTGTCCCAGTTCCTTGCGCATGCGTGTCACAATACCTTCCACCTGACCGACAAAACCGTAAAAAACGCCGGCCTGCATACTTTCCACCGTATTGCGGCAAATGACGCCGTCCGTACGGCGCACTTCAATGCGCGGCAGCTTGGCCGTCCGCTGCACGAGAGCTTCCGTGGAAATACCGATGCCCGGACAAATGGAACCGCCCAGGTAGACGCCCTTGCCGTCGACGGCGCAAAAGGTCGTGGCCGTGCCGAAGTCGACGATGATAACGGGGCCACCGTACTTATCGTATGCGGCGACGGCATTGACAATACGGTCGGCACCGACTTCCCGCGGGTTGTCGTACTTAATGTCCATGCCCGTCTTCACGCCCGGCCCGATGATAAGCGGCGACAAACCGAAATAGCGCTGGCACATACGTTCCAGCGTGGGCATGACGGGAGGCACGACGGACGAAATAATAATAGAATCAATACTTTCGGCATTGACTTCATTTAAATAAAAGAGCTCGCGAATGAGGACGCCGTATTCGTCGGTCGTCCGCAAGCGATCCGTCGATATACGCCAATGATCGACGAGTTCCGTTCCCTCATACACGCCGAGTACTATATTCGTATTCCCTACATCAATAACGAGTAACATAGCCTGCCATCTCTCCCATAACAAAATATATCGGTCTTATCATAGCAAAGTTCGGCAGAAAAAAACAACCTTTTTATACAGCCCGAATACCGGCTTTTGTCAAAAGACGTACAATCCGGCGCCCCACGAAAAGGGCGAGGGCCGTTTTTATAAGATCAAAGGGGATAAAAGGCAGGGCGCAGACCGCAAAGGCCTTGTACAGGGATATGGGCTTTTGGAAAAGGTACATATACTCCGCCCAAAAGCCGACGACACCCGAAGCGTAGACTGCGGCCAGCGAAAGAGCGGCACCGAAAAAGGCTGCCGCCGGGCGCCTGCCGCGCAAATAACCGCAGACGGCGGCATGAAAAATAAATCCCCCGAAAAAGCCGACGAGCGGACCGAAGACTACGGCAGGACCGGCCTGCGCCATAGCAAAGACGGGCAGACCGAAGGAGCCGAGCAAAATCCAGACGACAACGCTCGCGGCACCGTCTTTGGCACCGAGGACAATGCCGGCCAAAGTAATCGCAAAGATTTGCAGCGTATGAGGCACGGGACCGATAGGCAGGAAAAACTGAGAACAAACGGCCAGAAGAGCCGCGAAAATAGCAATGGCTGTCATACGGCGAAGAGACATAATAAGACCTCCTGATAAAATAGCTACATCTTTATCTTATCAGGAGGTCCTATTATGGTCAACTCTATTTTCCTTCTTTATGATTAACAATATGTTTTCTACGGACACGCACGTCGCCGGCAACAATCCGCTCCACACCGTCCGCCGTCGCTAAAAGAAGATTACCGTCGGCATCAATATCGACAGCCTTGCCTGCAAGCATCCCCTTGGGTAACATGACTTCCACGTCCGCCCCTAAGGTGACGGACAGTGTTTTCCATTCTTCAAGTATGGAAACGAAGCCTTCATTTACGGCCTTTTCGTAATACGCTTCCAGTTCTTCGACGACGGACATCCACAAGTCATTCCGGTTAATATCAATGCCTTCCATACGAAAACTCGTCGCAATACCGCGAAGCTCCTCGGGCAGTTCTTCCTCCGTAAAAGACGTGTTGATGCCCATACCGAGAATCATATAATCGACCTGCTCCATGGACGCGTTCAATTCCGTCAGGATGCCGACGATTTTTTTTCCGTCCACGAGGATGTCGTTGGGCCACTTAATGACACAGTTTGCAAGACCTTCGATACGAAAGACTCTTGTCAAAGCGACGGCTGCAAGAAGAGTCATCTTCGCCACTTCAGCCGGCGGAAACGGCGGACGTAAGATAAGGGAAAACCAAAGTCCCTTGGCGTAAGGAGAGAAAAAGGAACGTTCCAGCCGCCCTCTGCCGCCGGTCTGTTCTTCCGCCATGACGACGGTCCCCGACCCGGACCCTTCGGCGGCCAGCTGCTTGGCCAACGTATTCGTCGAATCCACCCGCTCACGATAGATTATATTTTTCCCCATATACTCGGTCTTCACCTCATCCATGAGGCGATCAATTTCCATGAGCTCCGGCACTTCCGTTAAACAATAGCCGCGTTTCGTATAAGAGGCAATCGTATATCCCTTATCGCGGAGGGCACAAATATGTTTCCATACGGCAGTCCGTGTAATGCCCAATTCTTCGGACAGCTTTTGCCCGGAAACGAACTCGCCCCGATGGGCCTCCAAATAGCTCAGAATATCTTGGCGCATACGTTTTCCCTCCTCTCGTTTATAAACTGTCACCGCTCGTTATGAGTTAACTAATTGTAGCACATTTAGTCAAACTTAGACATTATTTTCCAAAATTTCTGTAAAAAGGGAAAGTACAAAGAAAAGACATGATTGAATCTATCCTTACAATCAAAGCGATCAACTCTGAAGAAAGAAGACTCAATCATGTCTTTTCTTATTATATGCATCTTATTCCTAATACAGGCCGATGCTTGCCGCATAAGCCAACAAAACGGCCAAAGGACCCGTTACGACACGAGAGTAGAGGACGGCGGGCACACCCAGTTCCACCGTTTCCGGCTCCGCTTCGCCGAGGCTGAGGCCGACGGGAATAAAATCGGCACCCACTTGCGAATCGATGGCAAAGAGGGCCGGCAGCGCATATTGCGGCGGTATATGACCCAAGCCGATTTCAACGCCCAGAAGGGTGCCCACAACCTGAGCAATAACCGCGCCGGGTCCCAATATAGGTGAAATAAAGGGAATGGCACAAATGAGGGAAATGACCAGCATCCCCGGCAGGGAGCCGGCAACGGGGGAAATGGTGACGGCAATGACATTACCGATGCCCGTAGCCGTAATAATCCCCAAGATCATACTGACAAACGCCATGAACGGCAAGATGCTCTTAATCGTAATATCGACGGATTCTCTGCCGGCGGCATAAAATTTATTCACGATTTTGCCGATACCGATACCGATGCGCGTAATACCGTTTACCGCCGGCCCGTTCGGCTCCGATTCCGGCACAGCTGCCGCCGTCTCTGCAGCTGGACCTTCTCTTTCCGCCTGTACCGCCGTTTCTCCGTCTGCAGCGGCAATACATTCGGCCGTAACGCCGGATACATAAAGATCTTCACGAATATAGTTCGCTAAAGGCCCGGACTGTCCGACGGGAACGACGTTAACCGTTTTAATTCCCTTGCGCGGATACACGCCGCAGCGGGCCGTACCGCCGCAGTCTATAACTACGGCCAAAACAGCTTCATCGTTCACGCTCGTACTGAATCCGTCCACCACTTCCGCACCTGTCAAGTCGGCAATGTGCCGGGCCAGGGGATGAATACCGCCGCCGGTGACATTGAGGATAATATGCTTTTCTTCCGTCGGCAACAACGTAAGCGGTCCGCCCCAGCCGCCGCTGCCTTTACGTATGACAACAGCCTTATACATAGTCGGTCACCTGTCCCTTTCGTCCCGCTTTGCGACACATATACAAATAAATCCGTTCCGTCACGATCCCCCGCAGGAGAATGACGACCATGCCGACAAGAAAATACCGTACCGCCAAATCCCCCAGTTGATACCCCAGGGTCTGAATACCGGCAGCAATCCCCATGTAGACAAAGAGCTCACCGCCGTTGGCATGAGGAAACAGGCCCGTAACGGGATGGACAAAGCTGACCTGAGCGTCATAAAAGGCGGGCTTATACCTTTCGTCCACAAAACGGCCGAACGTAAAACACATCGGGCTGGTCAAAAAAATAACCGAAAGGACGGGTACGATCGTATAACGCGTTACGGTATATTTTGTCGCTCTTTTGGCGAAGCCGTAAAACCGCTCTTCACCGATAATTTTAATCAGTGAATTAACTGCCGTCATCAAAATGACGACCAGGGGGATAATCCCCGTCACAAAGCCCGTAAAGACGCCGGCACCTACTTTAAAGAGTTCCATAAACGAATTGGCACACGCCGCAATAAATTCCATATCAGTTTGTCTTCTCCTCTCCGTTCTCCGTTTGTGTCAATCGCCGCTCCAACGCGTCGAGAGCCTGTATATAACCGCTGTAGGCATCCCGTTTCGCATCCGTATAAGCTTTCAGCCGCCTGTTGACATCATAGATTACTTGCCCGTTCCAGTCGTCGAACGGTTTAAACCGGTTGAATACGGTAATGCCCTTCATCAATTCGCCGCCTGTAATAACGCCCTTGCCGTCACAGCTTATGAGGACGACATAACCGGGGCCGGCTTTCCGTTTTTTCGAGCCTACACCGACATTGCCGCGTTTATGCAGTCCGGCCATAGCCCTTTTAAAGGACCTGACCTGCAAGCGTGTCCCCCATACTTGTCCTAGCATAAGCAAAAACACCAACGCAAAAAACAAAGCGACTTTCATAGGATTTTCCCTCACTTGCCGGCAGGCCATAAAAAATGCCCGAAACACGCAAACCGTATTCCGGGTATTTCGCAAACCCTTCCGGAGACTGTGTAACACATCGGCAAAGCCGATTCGACCGTGCACTTACTCGTTTATGATATCATTATTTTTATTTCTTTTCAACAATTATACATAAAGAACATTCGTAAACCATAGTTACGTTCGTCAACAAAGAAAGTCCGTACTCCCGCAGAAGTCGGACTTTCTTTCATCACAAGGGCATCAAAGGCTCGAAATTACTCACTTTTTATAGCCTGTCGTAAAATCGACTTCATTAATCAACGGCTCTCCGGCAAGGAAAGCGCGCAAATTACGCACGCCGATATTCACGATTTCATTCTGCGTATGCAGTAAATGGAGGCCGCCGGCAATATGCGGCGTAATATAGACACCCGGCGTTTGCCAAAGGCGGTGACCAGCCGGCAAGGGCTCCGGCGTCGTCACGTCCAGTGCCGCCCCGGCAAGACGGCCGTTTTCGACGGCATCGCAGAGGGCGTCCTGATCAACGGCGGTGCCGCGGCCGGCGTTAAGAAAGTAAGCCCCTTTTTTCACGGCGGCAAAGAAATTTTTATTGAAGACGCCCCTCGTCGCTGCCGTATCGGGCAAAGCGGAAGCGATGATATCGGCGCGAGCCGCGTAATCCACCAGTTTGTCCATGGTTCCCATTTCGCTCGCCTCGGGCACGAGGTACGTCGAGCGGCGGCGAATACCGATAACATGAGCACCCATAGCCTTTAATGCTTTGCCGAAGCGGGCGCCGATGTCGCCGAAGCCGACGATGATTGCCGTAGAGCCGTACACGCCCTCGACAGGGCCTTCATCCCGCCACACTTCGGCCTTCTGGTTGTCGCAGTACGCAGGCAGACGCTTCATCATCATGAGCAGTTGACTCAGCAGGTGCTCCGCCACGGCCACGCCGTAAGCGCCTGTAGCATTCGTCAAGAAAACGCCCGGCCGCAGGACGCCCGGCGCGACATACGAACCGGCACCGGCGCTGTTAAGCTGAAGCCACTTCAAATTCTTTGCGTGTTTCAACAGGGGCGGCGCCACATTGCCGATAATGACATGGGCGGCAGCGAGTTTTTCAACATCGACGGGCACGGCCGTTCCGGACAAATCGCCTGCAGTAAAGACGACCGTATTGTCGCCGGCGGCGGCTCTAATCTGCGCCTTGTGCGCCTCCGTCACGGCGCAGACAACAAGTATATTCATTATATTTACTCCTTTCGTACCGAGCTGCGGAATGATCCGCGGCGAAAGAAAAGGGTATAAAAAAAGACGGTAGCCGAGGTTACCGTCTTAAAAGGTCATTATTCAGCTTAACTTACGCTTTCGTTACGTTAGCAGCCTGCGGTCCGCGAGCGCCGTCAACAATATCGAATTCAACTTCCTGACCTTCGGTCAAAGATTTGAAGCCGTCTTCCTGAATAGCCGAGAAATGTACGAATACGTCGCCACCATCTTCTCTTTCGATGAACCCATAACCTTTTTCTGCACTAAACCATTTTACTTTACCTTGCATGACAAAATCCTCCTAAGCATAAACCATTTCCAGCTATTTCCTAGCTCTTTGCTAAGTCTATCACAGTTGTTCAACCGTGTCAATGAATACTTTCTACATTCACTTTCCTTAAAAATACAGTGTTTTTACTGGTCCTTGTCTTTTTTACGTGTATAGTCAACAAAAGAAAACGAATATTTATTACTACGCGTAACTTCATAATCTTCACGCTTCGCGCACTCCCATTGAGCTTCATCTTCTGCCGGAAAGTACGTGTCCGCCTCAAAACGGGCGTGTATTTCCGTAATATAGAGGCGGTCGGCAACAGGCAAAAAAGCCTCGTACATCGATGCGCCGCCGATGACGAAATACTCTTTTTTTTCATCCAGCTGACAGCGCAATTCGTCGACGGAATGATAAATGACAATACCTGCACGGCCTTTTGCATAATCGGCCTGCGACGTGACGACGAGGTGACGCCGTCCCGGAAGCAGCCCCGGCAAGCTTTCAAAGGTTTTGCGGCCCATGATCAAATCGTGACCCATGGTTAAGGCCTTAAAGCGCTTCAAGTCGGCTGAAATATGGCAGAGCAGTTTGTTGTCCTTACCGATACCGCCCTGCTCATCTCTGGCAACGATGATATTTATCATCAGACGGCAACCTCCATGGCAAGTTTTCCGGCATGCTTATACTCGTCAAGCCGTATATCTTCCGGTGTAAAGGCATAGAAATCCGTAATACCTTCCGTCAGAATAAGATGCGGTGCCGCTGCGGCCTCGGCGCTACGGGCAAGCTGTGTACGCAGGGCATCAACATGATTTTCATAAATATGGGCATTATTGATGATATGCGTAAACAGCCCCGGCTTGAGTCCCGTCACCTGCGCAATGAGATGGACGAGAACGGCATACTGCGTCATATTAAAGGGAACACCCAACCCCATGTCGCCGCTGCGCTGGATGAGCATGCAGTTCAGCCGCCCGTCCGTCACGTCCCACAAGGTTTGAAAGGCACAGGGCTGCAGGGCCATGTCGGGCAAGTCTTCAATATTCCACAGGGACACGATCATGCGCCGATCCTGCGGATTGGTCCTCAATTGTTCCAAGAGCTTATCAAGCTGTTTAAACTTGCGGATTTGATACCCGTACGCTTTGCCTATGGTACCGTCGGGACGCATCCATTCATCCCAAACATGGCAGTTCATCTTTTGTAATTCCCGCACGTCATTGCTCTGTAGCTGCCAAATCCACAAGAGCTCCTTGACTGCCGTCTTGAAGGCGACGAACTTCGTCGTCAAAATGGGAAATTCGTTACTCAAGTCGAACTGCATCATTTGGTGCGGCAATTTATAGGTCGGTACGCCGGTCCGATTGTTCGCATAATAACCGTGCTCCAAAATATTGTCCACAATGGATAAATACTGTTCGTCTGCCATGCTCATGGTTATCTTCCTTCCTGTTTGTATTCCTCAATAATCCGCAAAAAAGACGGGCCGTATTTATACAGTTTGAACCGGCCTACGCCTTTTACGTCACTCATTGCCGCCAAATCGGCGGGCATACATTCCGCCATTTCCCAAAGCGTTGCGTCGGAAAAAATGACAAAAGGCGGTATATGTTCCTTTTGTGCCGTTATGCGGCGCAATTCCTGCAACCGCTTGAAGAGGGGGCGCAGTTTCTCTTCATCGTACGACTTTTGCGCGGCCTGCCGGTGCCGCGGTACAATGGGCGTTTCCTCTTCGATTATTTTATGGTGCGTAATCTTTTCTTTCGTCCCGCCGCCGAGGAGATCCCGTCCCGCCGCCGTCAGAGACAATGTCGGGTAACGGCCCGGTGCCGTTTGTATATAGCCTGCACGCAGAGCCTCACGCATAAGGACCGTTACTGCACCTTTATCGCAGTCCGAAAGCATACCGAAAGCGGCTTTCCCGGACAGGCCGTACTGCCTGATTTTGGGCGTCCGTTCACCGCGCAATATACTGCTGACGACAGTTTGCCCGAAACGGCCCTTCACTTCGTCTATACACATGCAGATGAGGCGCATCTCCTGCGTAATGTCTTCTTCCACCGTTTCGGCATCGCAGTTGCCGCATTTTTCGCAGCGTTCCCACTGCGGCCGTTCGCCGAAGTAAGAGAGAATGTTGCGGCGCAGGCAATGCGAGTCTTCACAATATTCGACCATGCGGTTCATAAGCTTCAGCTCATTAGCCTGAAGCGATTCATCCCGGACGGAGGCCTCGATGAGAAACCTCTGTACCATAATATCGCTGCGGCTGAAAAGGAGTATACATTCTCCCGGCGCACCGTCACGGCCAGCACGACCCGCTTCCTGATAATAGCTTTCCATGTTCTTCGGCATTTGCCAGTGAATGACGAAACGCACGTTGCTCTTGTCGATGCCCATGCCGAAGGCATTCGTCGCCACCATGACCTGAATGCGGTCGTACGTAAAATCGTCCTGACCGCGGCGCCGCTCTTCGTCGGGCAGGCCGGCATGGTAGCGGCCGACCTTAAAGCCGAGCTTCACAAGAGCCGTATAGACCTTGTCCACTTCCTTGCGCGTCGCCCCGTAGACAATGCCGCTCTCGTCATTGTGCGCCGCCAAGTAAGAAATGAGAAAATCCGTTTTCCTCGTCGTCTTGACGACACGAAAATACAGATTGGGCCTGTCAAAACCGCCGACAAAAACCTTCGCCCGCCTCAGACCGAGGAGGTTCAGCATATCTTCCTTGACGCGCTCCGTCGCCGTGGCCGTAAAGGCGCCCGTTACGGGCCGTACGGGCAGGGAGTCGATCCACGGGCCGATTTCCTTATAGCCCGGACGAAAATCATGACCCCACTGAGAGACGCAGTGCGCCTCGTCGATGATGACCGCCGCCACGGGAATTGCCGCCATAAAGGCCGTAAAAAATTCATTTTGCAGCCGCTCCGGCGACACATAGAGAAGCTTAATCCGACCCTGCCGCAATTGGCGAAAGCGCTCCTGCACCTCCTCCAAGGTACACTGGCTGTTAATAAAGGCCGCCGCAATCTGCTGCGCCCGCAACGTATCGACCTGGTCCTTCATGAGCGATAAGAGCGGTGATATGACGACGGTCACACCGTCCTTCAAAAGCGCCGGTATCTGAAAGCACAGGGATTTTCCCGCGCCCGTCGGCATAACGGCCAAACAGTCGCGGCCGTCCAAAAGCGCCTGAATAACTTCCTCCTGTCCCGCTCGAAAGGACGTATAGCCGAAATATTGTCTTAATATGTCAATCGGTCTCACCATACAATCGTTCCTTCATTTGTATTTTACGACCAAAAAGAGACCGCAATAAATGAGCTACACTCATTGTATTACAGCCTCCCCGTCTCTTGCAATTTAAATAACGCAATTGTTTCACTTCTTCTTTTGACTTCCAACACCTTACGGAGAACAGGATATTCCGCCTTCACCATATCGAAGTCCGCACAGCGTCCAAGCACTTCGGCCGTACCTGTATACAGTATTAAAAGGCTGTACCCTTGTCGGATACAGCCTTTTTTGGTGGGCGATGACAGGATCGAACTGCCGACATCTTGCTTGTAAGGCAAGCGCTCTCCCAGCTGAGCTAATCGCCCGAGTGTGGTGACCCCTACGGGATTCGAACCCATGTTATCGCCGTGAAAGGGCGGTGTCTTAACCACTTGACCAAGGGGCCATGGCTCCTCAAGTAGGACTCGAACCTACGACAAATCGGTTAACAGCCGATTGCTCTACCAACTGAGCTATTGAGGAACAATGTATCGTTCACTGTGGAACAATAGAGATTATAACAAAGAACGGCACAAAAAGCAAGCCGTCATTTTGCCTGCCGAAAGCGAAAAGGTGCCGCTGCTATGCGGCACCTGTCAGCTTATACGGTAATAATCGGCTTACATCATGCCGGGCATACCGCCGGGCATGCCTCCGGGCATTGCAGAAGCGGCATTTGCCGGTTCCGGCTTGTCCGCAACGAGCGTTTCCGTCGTAAGTACGAGGGAAGCGATGGACGCGGCATTCTGCAAGGCCGTACGCGCTACCTTGGCAGGGTCGACGATACCCGCTTTAACCATGTCCACGTATTCTTCTTTCAAGGCGTTAAAGCCTACGCCGTCATCGGAAGCCTTAACCTTCGCAACGATGACGGAACCTTCAAGACCCGCATTATGCGCAATTTGACGAACCGGTTCTTCGATTGCCCGCTTTACGAGGTTAATCCCGGTCTGTACGTCGCCTTCTTCTTTAAATTCATCCAATACGGGCAGAATGTCGATAAATGTCGTACCGCCGCCGGCGACGATACCTTCTTCAACTGCTGCGCGCGTAGCGTTCAACGCATCTTCGAGACGAAGCTTCTTTTCTTTCAATTCCACTTCCGTTGCGGCGCCGACTTCGACGACAGCTACACCGCCGGACATCTTAGCCAACCGTTCCTGCAATTTTTCTTTATCGAAATCGGAAGTCGTTTCAGCGATCTGCGTCTTAATCTGGGCAACACGGTCTTTAATAGCCGCCGCATCGCCGTGCCCTTCGACGATTGTCGTTTCATCCTTCGTTACGCGAACCTGACGGGCCGTGCCGAGGTCTTCCATCGTAATGCTGTCGAGCTTGCGGCCGATGTCTTCCGTAATGACCGTCGCCCCCGTGAGGATAGCGATATCCTGAAGCATTGCCTTACGGCGATCGCCGAAGCCCGGAGCTTTGACGGCAACGGCCTTGAACGTGCCGCGGAGTTTGTTGACAACGAGGGTTGCCAATGCTTCGCCTTCCACGTCTTCGGCAATAATGAGGAGCTCCTTACCTGCCTGAACAACCTTTTCCAGGGTCGGGACCATTTCCTGAATGGATGCAATCTTGCGGTCCGTTACGAGGATGTACGGTTCGGACATGACCGCTTCCATCTTATCGGGATCCGTAACCATGTACGGCGAAATGTAGCCGCGGTCGAACTGCATGCCTTCTACAACGGAAAGCTGCGTGCCCATGGTCTTCGATTCTTCAACCGTAATAACACCGTCTTTACCGACCTTTTCCATTGCGTCCGCAATAAGTCCGCCGATTTCTTCATCCCCTGCGGAAATGGATGCGACCTGTGCGATGGATGCCTTGTCGGAAACGGCAATGGAGCGTTTCTTAATTTCTTCAACCAGTCTTGTCACGGCCTTTTCCACGCCCCGTTTCAAAATCATCGGGTTTGCGCCTGCAGCGACGTTGCGCATGCCTTCCTGAATCATGGCTTGTGCGAGAAGAGTAGCCGTCGTCGTGCCGTCACCGGCTACGTCATTGGTCTTCGTAGCTACTTCTTTGACGAGCTGTGCGCCCATATTTTCAAAAGGATCTTCCAGTTCAATGTCGCGGGCAATAGTTACACCGTCGTTCGTAATCGCCGGCGCACCGAATTTCTTATCCAATACGACGTTGCGGCCCTTAGGTCCCAAGGTTACTTTCACGGCATTTGCCAATGCGTCTACACCGTTACCCAAGGCGCGACGTGCTTCTTCGTTGAACAAAATCTGTTTTGCCATTATTATCCACTCCTTATTGAAGATAGTTAATTACATTACTGCCAAGATATCCCGTTCGCTGACGATTAAATATTCCGTCCCTTCGACCTTGACTTCCGTACCTGCATATTTCGAGAAAATAATTTTATCACCTACGCTTACTTCCAACGGAATACGCATACCGTTTTCCTGTACCTTACCGGAACCTACAGCCATAACTTCACCTTGGCTCGGTTTTTCCTTTGCCGTGTCGGGCAGGAAAATGCCGCCGGCCGTTTTTTCTTCCTGTTCCAATACACGTATTACAACACGATCTCCTAAGGGCTTAATCATTATATACTCCTCCTTCAAACTTCTCTTTACTAGCACTCTCGTACTTTGAGTGCTAACTACGCTATCTATATTACCGTTCAAAGGTGAAAAAGTCAAGGATTATTTTTTCATTCCTTACAAACCGCTTCAATAAACTGCAGCGCCACAGTCTTTAAGGCCAGTCCTTTCTTCATGCTGTACTGCTGCAACCGTTTATGTGCTTCTTCCTCCGATATGCCGTACATTTCCATGAGGAGCCCCTTCGCCCGGAAGACAGCTTTTCGCGCTGCCGCTTCTTCGGCCAGCCTTGCCACGGCCTCATCCGCTTCCTGTTGCCGTCGAAACTGGGCCGTCGCCACTTCCATGGCGGGAAAGAGCTGCTGCGGATTCACCGGCTTTACGAGGTAGGCGAAGACGCCGGACTCGGCAGCTTCCGCCACGATTTCCCGTTGACTGTAGGCGGTCAGCAGGATGACCGGTGCCAAGCGCTCGCGATAAATCATACGTGCCGCGTGAATACCGTCGAGACGGGGCATCTTGACATCCAATAAAACAAGGTCGGGCCGCGTTTTATAGACCAATTCCACTGCCGCCGCGCCGTTCGATGCCGTACCGACAACGTAATGCCCCGCTTCTTCCAACATTTCTTTCAGATCCATGCAAATCAGCGCTTCATCATCGGCAATTACAATTTTGTAGGCCACAGAGCTCACTCCTCCCCACAGGGAAACGACAGAGTTGCCGTCGTGCCGCCGGTTTCACGCGGCGAAATGGAAAAAACACCGTGCAAATCCTTTTCGACGACTGTCCGCACGATTTCAAGGCCGAGGCGGCCGCCCTTTTCCGCGCAGCTTTCTTTCAAGCCGCGCCCCGTATCGGTAACGGCTACCTCGCACGTATTGTCACCGACCGTCACCGCAAGGACCACTTCGCCCTCAGCAAGACCGGCAAAGCCGTGCAGGACAGCATTTGTCAAAAGTTCGTTAAGGACAAGAGCCAAAGAAACGGCCGTGCGAGACGAAATGAAGACGGGAGCGCCGTCAAAACGCATCGCAATACGGTTGTCCTTTCCTACGAGGCTCTGCGCCAATAAGTCCATTAAATGCCGGCCCATTTCGGATACGTCGATTCGTTCTTCCTCATGGTAGGCTAAGGTTTCGTGAACGAGGGATATGCTCAAAATCCGATTCAGCGCTTCCTGTAAAGCCGCCTTGGCCTCCTCATGCTCAACACGCCGCATTTGCATGCGCAATAAGCCGGCAACAGTCTGCAGATTATTTTTTACACGGTGATGAATCTCTTTAATAACCGATAATTTGACAAGCAGCTCTTCTTCTTTACGTCGCAGCTCCGTCCGTTCCGACATAATTAAAATGAGGCGGAAGAGTTTTCCCTGCCTCAATAAGGGGATAACCCGCATCGTCACAACCGCGTTGTCGCCATGCATTTCTTCCGCCGCTCCCTGCCGCGTTATAAGCGCATGTTTGGCCGCGGCCAGGTCAAAGCGTCCGCTGTAAATATTCTCACCGCCGAGCGGCGCCGTATGTCCCTGCAGACGCATGATATTTTCCGCCATGTCGTCGGCATACTCGATCGTCCCGGCGCTGTCTATGAGAATGATGCCGTCCTGAACGGAAAGCCGCTTATACAAGTCCGCTGTGCCTGCCGTCGCGGGCACCTGCAAGGCGCGAAAAGCGGTTTCCGTAAGAATCCGTTTATTAGGCGCCACTTTTCCCGTAAAGGTAAATACGGCGACGGTCTTGCCGCCGTTGTCCTCAAAGGGATAGGCAATCATCGGTTCCGTACGGCCGTAATCGATTTCCTTCAGTGCCGTCAGGCTCCGCTTTTCCGCCATGACCTTCGCGACGACGGGTTCTTCTCCTGCGGGGATGACGGAACCGACCGCATCTATGTCCACGGTACCCTCATGACTGCCGAATAAGGGCTGTCTCACGGCGACGGGAATAAACGCCCCCGCCCGGGCCGCCGGGACGAATAAGGTCAGGCGGCGCTGCGATAAATCGCTGGCAAATTGTAATAAAGGCTCGCTGTTTTGCAGAATATGTATTTGCACGTCCGTAAGGGAACTCTTCTTGCGGCAAATTTCCGCCAATGTCGAATTCATGATTACTTCGCCGTTTCCGTAATAGCCAGTGCCGGCTGCGCATTGAGCGTCAAGTCGGCAAACTTTCCGGCCTGTGCCAGATAATAGGCGCGGCAACCGATCATGGCGCCGTTATCCGTACAAAGGATCGGCTCGGGATAGTAAAAAGCACACCCCGCCGCCGCACAGGCCGTCCTCATGGCCTTGCGAAGGGCACCGTTGGCGGCAACGCCGCCGGCAAGAACAACCTGTTTCAGGTTCGCCACGGCGGCGGCATCCGTCGTTTTTTCGACAAGCGTGTCGACGACGGTCTTTTGAAAGCTTGCAGCCACATCGGCGGCATTATATGTTTCGCCGCGCTGTTCCAATGTATGTATGTAGTTCAGTACGGCCGACTTCAAGCCGCTGAAGCTGAATTCAAAATTGTGCTTTTCATGAAAGGCTTTCGGAAATTCGACAGCCTCCGCATTTCCCGTGCGGGCCAGTTTTTCAATCTGCGGTCCGCCCGGGTAAGGGCACCCCATAACGCGGGCAATTTTATCAAAGGCCTCGCCTGCCGCGTCGTCCCGCGTCTGCCCCATGAGCTCGAAGCGGTTGTAATCCAAAACTTTGACGAGCTGCGTATGGCCGCCCGAGACGACGAGGGCCAAAAAGGGCGGTTCCAAATCGGGATGACTCAGGAAGTTGGCAAAAATATGGCCTTCCATGTGATTCACGCCGACAAGCGGCTTATCCAGTGCAAAGCTTATCGCCTTGGCCGTCGCCACTCCGACGAGGAGGGCACCCACCAGGCCCGGGCCGTACGTCACGCCGACGTGATCTATGTCGTTCAGGGCTACGCCGGCCGTATCGAGGGCTGCCGCGATGACGGGCATGACGTATTCCGCATGTCGGCGCGACGCGATTTCCGGCACGACACCGCCAAATTTACGGTGTACAGGCACTTGTGTCGATATAATATTGGACAGGACGCGGCGGCCGTCTTCGATGACGGCTGCCGACGTTTCGTCGCAGCTTGTTTCCAATGCGAGAGTATACATGTATGTTCACCTTTATATTTCAGCGCACCCACGGGTAGGACCGCTTTTTACAATCCATGATAAACGCGTCTTCCACCGGGTTGGAGTAGTAGTTTTTGCGCACGCTCAATACTTCATAGCCAAGCTTTCTGTAAAACTGCAAGGCTGCCTGATTGGACACGCGCACTTCCAAAAATATGTCGGTACAACCGGCTTCCCATGCGGCCTCCATGAGAACGCGCACTAAAAGTTCGCCGTACCCTTGACGGCGAAAAATTTTGCGCAAGGCAATATTCGTAATCTGCCCTTCATCAAGAACCTTCCACAGGCCCGCATAACCGGCAATGAGACCGTCTTCCCGCTCGAGGACGTAGTACATGGTCCGTTCTTCGTTGGCCAGATCCCGCTTAATAGAGTCCAAGGACCAAGGAACGGAAAAAGCATCTTCTTCAACGGCGTATATGCCCGCACCGTCTTCAAGTCGCGCCTTACGCACAATTATGGACATGATGCACCTGAACGGCGCTTTTCCCAGAGGATTTCCGCTTCACTGCGACGCTTATACGCCGGCGTCAAGGTCATGCAGTCGTCCGTACGGCCTGCGGCAAACCGCTCGGCTGCAGCCAAGGCGAGGGCGCCGGCCCGGGGAATGACCATATGGGGCGGTGCCAATCGGCACGGGCCGCCTGCCGACTCTATGGCCGCAGCGAATTTCAAGGCACCGTCACCGCAGAAGAAAACGGCGTCTTTACTGCCGGCAAAGCGGGCAATGACATCAATTGCAGGAGCAACCGACACGGGCTCTATTTCCTTCAGTACGCCGTCATGCCACGCATAAAGAGAAACGTATACATTTCCCTTCTGCGCGTCAATAAGCGGACAAACCGCTTTTGCCGAATCGACGAAATTCCAGGCCAGGACACGCGGCGTTTCAATGCCCGCAAGCGGTATCTTCCGGGCAAAACTCAGGCCTTTTGCCGTCGCCAGGCCGATACGCAAACCCGTAAAGGATCCGGGCCCGACGGATACGGCAATGCCGTCTATATCGTTTTTATGAACGGCCGCTTTTTGCAGCATGTCGGCAATATGCGGCATCAGCTGTTCCGAGTGAGTCAGTTTTGCCTGTACCGTCACTTCGGCACGCAGTGTTTTTTCGTGCAGCAGAGCGACGCTTGAGACGAGACTTGAGGTCTCAATGGCAAGAAACATACTTTTCAACCTCTTTTATCAATATATTCCACCTGTTTGAAGCGGCATCTACAGTAAATTCCCGCGACGTGCCGCCGGTTTTGCGAATAGTAATGCAGGCCGCATCATCGGGCAGACGGTGAGGGAATTTTTCGGACCATTCGACAAGGGAAATGCCGCTTTCCCAATAATCATCTATGCCCAGCGTATCCAGCTCGTCTTCCGTCTCAAGACGATAAAAATCAAAATGCTGCAGCGGCGGCACGTGATCATACACGTTCATCAGGGAAAAGGTCGGACTTACGACGGGAACGTCAATTCCCATTCCCTGCGCCACGCCCTGTACAAAACGGGTCTTGCCGGCACCCAAATCACCGCACAGGGCGATGACATCACCTTGCCGCAGGACAGCACCGATTCGTTTTCCCAACTCCGTCGTTTCCGCTTCACTGCACGTATATACGGCAACCGTCATTTTTTCACCTCAGTAAAATGAGCCCATCCGGCAGGCGGCAGAATCCGCCGCACACCGTCTGCCACCAAGTATACCTCACCTGCACCGGCTTCAACGTATCCGATACGCGTTACATCTCCGTAGTCCCTGCGCAGGGCTGCAAAGTCTGCAGGGCTCATCGTAAAGACGAGCTCATAATCTTCACCGCCCGTCAACACGTAGTCACACGGGTCTTTACCCGCTTCTTTCGCCCAGGCCGCCGTTTCGCGGGAAAGCGGAAATGCTTCCTTTTCCAGTACGAGTGTAACGCCGCTCGCCTCGGCGATTTCATTACTTTCACTGGCCAGGCCGTCACTGATGTCATTCAGGCTGTGGCAGTTATGCATTACAAGGGCACGGCCCAGTTCAATTTGCGGTACCGGCAGGCGGTGTGCTTTTTTCAAGGAAGGATAGCCGTCCTTTCCCTGCAGCAGTACATCCAGTCCGGCGCCGGAGTCGCCGATCGTGTGAGAAACGGCGACGATGTCACCGGGCCGGGCGCCGCTGCGGCGGATGGCCTTTCCCGCTTCGATCTCGCCGAAAGCGGCAACCGTAATGATAAGCCCTTCTTTTGACATGACCGTATCGCCGCCGAGAATGTTGACCTTATAGGTACGACAAATATCTTTAATCCCCTGATAGAGCTCCAGCAGATCGTTCGACTCCATGGAAGGCGCAATGGCTGCGGACAGAACGATATGCGTCGGCACGGCACCCATGGCGGCAATATCGCTCAAATTGGAAGCTACCGCCTTATATCCCACGTCATACCACGTCGCCGTCCTGCCGATGATGAAATGACCGTTTTCCACCATCGTGTCAATGACGGCAACCTGCTCCATGCCGTCCGTCGTCCGATATACGGCGCCGTCATCGCCGATACCGATGACAACGGAGTCCGGATTAAAAATCGTATTATCTTTTATAGCATCAATAAAACCGAACTCGCCCAATTCGGATATCTTCATAGCGGCGCTTCCCCCTTTATATCTATGGCTATTTTAAAATAAGAAGGGAAAATTGTACAGCCTCCGAAGGGCGATGCGTTCTATGAGTGAACATCAGGCCGTGCCGCAGAGAACGAATAAACCGCGTCACCCGTATCTAATCTCTGCCGGATATATTCCGACCGCAATCACCAAGCCCGGTCTATTGTGCCGAATAATCGTACGCCATGCGTTCGCTGCCGCGGACTTCAATACTGCCGCAGCAACGAAAGCCGAATTTCTCAATTGCCCGCTGCATAAAAACATTATTCCGGTGCGTATCGATGCGAAGATACGGATACAGAGAAGCGCAAAAGAAAAAACATATCTGTGCTGTCCCCCTGACAGTCCCGTCCGACGCAAGGCGGTGAATCGTGCCGTACGGCCCGTCATGATGCCAGGTGCCGCCGCGGATTTCCTTATATGTCGGTTCTTCACCGATACAAAAAGAAAATACGGCGACGACCGTATCCTTCTCTATAAGGACATAACAATTTTTATTGACTATATCTTCTGCAATAAGATGACTGTCGGGGTAGCCGCCGGTCCATTGATCGGGATTGCCGTTGGCCGACATGAAAGCTCTCGCCTTTTCATATATATGTAAAATACGCAGTAAATCGCTTGTGTTTGCAAGCTGGATATGCCCGGTCCGTTCACTCGATATTACTTCGTCCATTTCCTCAAAAGCACTTCCCTTCCGGCACAACCCGACTATAACATAAAAGAAGCCCTCTATAAATAGAGAACTCCTTTGTCTTACGAAACTTCTATTTAATAAACGGTGCCGCCCATGCCTTGAGCTCCGCTTCATTTACATCGGCAGCAAAACGCTTTCCTTCCTTTAAAACCGCACCGGCGCAGGACGGCGAGAGGCGTTCGTTCGTCTTGCCCATGCCGCTGATACCGGACGTGGCAAAGGGAATGACAGTCTTGCCCTTGAGATCATACCCTTCGAGGAAGGTGTTGACAATCGTCGGCGCCACATACCACCAAATGGGGAACCCTACAAAAATAACGTCGTATTTCTCCATACCTTCCACGATCCCGGTAATTTCCGGCCGTGACGCACGGTCATTCATTTCGACGGAGCTGCGGCTGTTCTTCTTCGTCCAGTCCAAGTCCGCTTCCGTATAAGGCGTCTGCGGTTCGATTCTGTACAAATCACCGCCGACAACTTGAGACAACCGTTCCGCAACGGCCTCGGTCACGCCGGTTGCACTGAAATAAGCGACCAATATATTTTTCATATGTATCATCCTCCCTTGCAGAAAGCAGCTTACCGTCTCTTATCCTTCTTTTCATACGTACCGAGGAGGCGCATGACGGCGTTATAAGTCATTTCATAAGGTGTCATGAAATGAAAATGCATGCCTGCACGCTCCATGGCAACCTTTTGTTTATCCGTCACCGTCGTGTACGGATAAATACCGAACAAGAACGGAAAGAACGCAAAAATAAATCCGTCCCGCTCCGCTTCGGTCATAGCCGGGAAAAATATTTCCAAGCAGGTATTGACAGCCATCATCGTCCGGCCGTAAGCGGCCTTAAATTCCGCCAGTCTTTCAGGACTGCTGTTCGCTTCCATTTCATAATGATTCATGGACAAGAGTTTTAACATGCGCGGCCGTTTTTCCAGGGACCGCGCCAATATACGGGCAAAACCGGCACGGCTCAAGGCCCGCTTTGTCCGCGCCAGCTCATGGAGCTCGTCGGCCCAGCCATCATATTCCCGCTGCAGGAGGGCTAAAAAAATCTCCTCCTTCGTATGAAAGTAGTTATAAATGGACGGCCGTGTAAAGGACGTAAACTTGGCAATTTCTTTTATCGTTACATCGCAAAAACACATGGTTTCATATAAATGAGCACAGGCATTAATGATTTCGTCGCGCCGCGCCTGCGTTAATTCCGGTGATCCTTTAGGCAATTTCTGCGCTTCCTTTCTAAATGAGCTTTTGCTTGCAGTGTATAAAGTATCATACACCGCTCACATATATGATATCGTTCCCCTGACATTATGTCAATTCCATTCATTCTGCCAGTTCTTTTCTCATATAAATAACATCCTCCAGCGGATTATTATAATACGGCTCACATTCGGTAAAACCGAATTTTTTATAGAGACGGATCGCCGCCCGGAACGGCTTAAGCGTATCGAGGACCATTTCCGTATAGCCTGTTTTCTCAGCCCGGGCGAGCAGCTCCATGATCAACTTTTCCCCCAGATTATTCCCTCTTTTTCGGGGACTTACATAGAGCCGCTTCATTTCGCAGCGGGTTTCCGAGTGCCTATGATATGCGACAAGACCGTAAACGATACCGTCCTCGACGGCCACCAGCAGTTCTCCCTGCGGCGGCGTATACTTGCCGGCAACGTCTGCAAGCTCTTCGCCGAGATGCTGAAAAGCCAAATCCCGGCCGACCCAAGTCGTATATTCTATGATTAAGTCTCTCACCTGATCAAGATAAGGTTCACCATTCGTGATTTCCATGTCCTTCACCTTATTTTTTTCATTATACGCTTCATCATCTAATAATGATACTTTTTCCGCTTCGCCGCCATAAAACTCAAGGTCATGAGAGCAGCCATACATTCGGCCACGACATCGGACGACCAAATGCCGGTCAGGCCGAAGAAAGCCGGCAGAATGAGGACGCAAGAGACTTGAAATACCATGGTCCGCATAAAAGAAATGAGGGCCGACGTAAGACCGTCATTCAAAGCCAGAAGCCCGAACCGAAGACGGCAAAATCCATAAAGAGGAAGGAAACGGCATATATGCGAAAGCCCGAGACGGTGAGCTCCATGAGGGCATCGTCATAGGCGACAAAAACGTATGCAAGCGTGCGGGCAAACACCTGTGCGGCCGTCATCATGGTCAGACCGGAACAGCAAATTAAAAAGAGGCTCTTTCGCAGCAGTTCCTTCAGTTCACCGTAATTCTTAGCGCCGTCGTGGAAGCTGATGACCGGCGCGACGCCGATAGAATACCCCATACAGACACCGGAGAATATCATGCTTACATACAGCATGACACCGTAAGCGGCGACGCCGTTCTCACCGGCATATTTGAGAAGCTGTATATTGTAGAGCATGCCAACGATGTTGACGGACACGTTGCTCATAAACTCGGACGAGCCGTTTATGCAGGCCCGCCGCAAAGCCTCTCCGTCGAAAGACGTCCTGCCGAGACGCAATAAACTGCAGTTTTTACTCGCAAAGTAGACGAGAGGAACCGTACCGCCGAGAACCTCGGAAACAGCCGTCGCCGCTGCCGCTCCCATGAGCTTGTACTCCTGCGGCAGGGACAGCACCAGGACGGCATCGAGAACGATATTCGTCATACCGGCGAGAATCGTAACGGCCAGACCGAGTTTAGGTTTTTCGGCAGTAACGAAGAAGACCGTAAAGAGGAGCTGTGATACAAAAAACGGCAAGGAAGCCAGGACGATGCGCCCGTATAAGACGGCATTCTCAAGAAGTTCGCCGGCTGCGCCCAAAAAGACGACAAAAGGGCGAATGAGCACATTGCCCAGAAGAGCAAATAAAATACCGACGGCAACGGCCGTAAAAACACATAAGGAAAATAAGCGGTTCGCCTTCTCCCGATCCCCTTCGCCCAAGGTCTTCGCGACGAGCGCGCTGCCGCCCGTGCCGAACATGAAGCCTACCGTCGATAAAAGGAGGAGAAAGGGCATGATAAGATTGACGGCGGCAAAGGCCGTCTTGCCCGTAAAGTTGGAAACAAAAAAACCGTCGACCACAATATAAACGGATGTAAAGACCATCATGGCAATCGTCGGTAACGTAAACCGCAGCAGCCTGCCCATGGTGAAATGATCCGAAAGCTGTATCTGCATGCCGCCCTCCCCTCTTTTTGATGAATATAATCATATCATACATACTGCCTGAAGGTACAATTTTACAGGTAAAAAGCAAGAAAGACTCCCTGTATGCCGATTTCATCAGCAAATCAACAGGAAATCCTTTTTTATTGTAATCATAAAATTATACTGCCACCCCAGTTCAAAAGCACTGTTAAGATTTTCAATGCCTACTTTGTTCAAAACGACCGTCAATGTACTTTCTTATTAATAATTGTAAGAAGTACTGAACCCATGGCCTCTGCGGCACTTTTATAAATATTTATGGGCCTCTTCTCTTTAAACACTGCAATTGCCTTTTCAATATCTCCTGCAAGATCACTTATATAGCACTGGTTTGCTGTATTTTCATCCTGCTCAGCAAGGAATTTCCAGCATACTCCGCCCGGGGAATCTCTTTCTCAACAAGTTTGACAGATATAACAAAACCTAAATCAACACGTTCTTCGTTTCGCTTAATATAATCCCCGTCTGCCATAACCGTGTCCTCGTTTTCATCCGTAATCGGTTCAATAAATGCAACTCCGACTGTCTGCAGTTTCCCCGTAATTTTATACATGGAAAATACGCCCGTATCCGGAACAATTATCCTGTCGCCAATCTTATACAGCATAAAAAACGCAAAAGATTATGGCGCGTCCATCTAAACTCTCCCCCAAATAAAGTCGTTTTCAGCATCAAAGGCATTCCACTTTTTCTCCTCATTGAGGCCAGCCGCCAACATTTTCTCCCAAAACTCTTTACGCTCAAGAAAATCGGTGAACCCAACGAACAACAAACCATGTTCCGTTAACAACGGAAATGCGCCCTCGTCATGATGCGACATACAATGACGCTAATAATGCATTTTTTAAAACTTTTCAACATTAATAAGGTAGTACCATTAAATGCGGATTCATAATCATTTATAACCTTCAAACTTATAAGTCCGACAAACATTACATACTTCGACTTTTGTTTTTTATAAAGAACTGGCTCCACTATTCTTATATCATTTAATTAAAAAGAGAGTCGATCCCCATGGCATAAACTATAACTGCTCCCCAATATCAATCTTACTCCACATTTATTATGAACCTGCCTTTTTACTTAAAAAACACCGAGTTCTTTATGTATACTTTCTTGATGCCAAGATAATACACTATCTTTTATTTATTCTCCATATTTATTTTTACATTAATAGTGGTGACCAAAATTAAGAGCATATATTCCCACTGGATTCTATCCACTTTTTTCCTTTTAGCGTTAATTCATATATGCAACTAAGTATATTTTTACCATCCTTTTGATATATTCTTCTAGGCCGTTCAATATATCCTTTTTCAACCAAAGAACTTAAAATCTCTTTATCATATCCTTCCGTCTTTTCACAAAGATATGTTGCCAAATCCGGCTTCTCTCCTTCATGACATTTTGTATGATAATTATTAATTGTCCGCAGATATTTCTTTTCTTTGTCATTTAACTGGTTTTTCATAAAGACTACCTCCTAAAATAAATTATATCATTGTAATAATTTATTAATTCAATACTTAAGATAGACTGATTGTAAAATGAATTAGACCACAAAAAAGGTAAAGACAGAATCTCACGGTAAGATAGAGATTTATCACAAATTAATCAGTTGGAGGTTCTGCCTATGTCTCGTACTCATTCTACCATACCGACCGTTCATTCAAACTTCTAACGAGCCACCAATGTAGTCAAATTAAGTGTTTTTCGACAGAAAGTTCCTAAAACGCAGACTACTGTCCTCATAGGAATCTCTTGTTTCACACTGTATTATGAACTCAAACGCGGTACCGCCGAACAATTGAATTCTCTGCTGCGTCCAATAATATGTATTTTGCACAAACGGGCATATGATAAAGATTACCAACAAAACCTCAGATGCCGTTGCACAAAAATTACACTTCATCGTAGCACGATATGCTCGTCCAGAATGTATATTTAAAAATATTTCCAGCGATAATGGAAGCAAACTTTCTTGCTTAACCGCTAATTTCCCAGATATTTCTATCTATTCTGCTCATCCCTATTCTCCGTTTGAACGTGAAACCAATAAAAGCGGAATAGCTCTTAGTACATCAATTTATTCCCAAAGAAACAGCGTTAAGTTTTCTATCCCATGGATAACTATTGACCATATTGAAAGGCGGATCAACGAATTACCTCGCAAAATTTTGGACTATAATTGTGCTGATGCCCGCTTTCAAGCATATAAACACGACTGCCCTAATTGTCATTGCAATACGTTACTTTACGAAATTACTGCAATTTGCCACTTTGACAACTTTCACTTAAACGAATGCTATACAATATATATTATGATATAATATATATTGTATCATACAAAATGCATGCTGGAAAATTATATGGCGGTAAAAGAGACTGCGACAAAGTGTCGAATTACTGAATGACAAATCCAGATTCTTTGGAAAAACAATCCAATTCAAGGCGCAATATAAGTAAATCGGTTTTGGTTAATTCCATAAATGCAGTATCTCCAACAAAACAATGATTTCATTTGCAGAAAGGCGGTGTTTTGAGTGGATAGCACTAATTCAATATTGCTTAATCGTTTCTTTACTCGAAACACCTTTAAGCAAGTGATAGCTGATGGGGAAAGTCCTGCATACACAGCAGCAATACGTAGGTATATAGTCGATTCTACAAATAAGACTAATGTGGAATATATCAGCGAAATATACCAATACCTCAAAAACGAATATCAAAATGAGTATTATTACAAAAATACTTTACTTAACAAACTTTTGCTTGGTATTCATAGTCCACGCACTACAATAGCATTAACCGAAGTTCCGATCGGGAATTCAAAAGCTGATTTTATCTTGATAAACGGAAAAGCGGTTGTATACGAGATAAAAACAGCATTAGATAATTTTGAGCGCCTTGATGGTCAAATAGAAGATTACTATAAAGCATTTTCGAAAGTGATGGTCGTCATATCAGAAAAAAACTATGATGATATACAGCAACGATTACAAAATTCTCCCGTAGGAATTTGTTTATTGACAAAAAAAGGCACATTGAGCATTCGCAAGGAACCTATCGAATATAATGAGATGCTTTCCAAGTCAATTATGTTTAAGATCTTACGCAAAAATGAATATGAGAAGATCTTGCTTAAAATATTTGGATCATTGCCAAATGTATCACAATTTGAATATTATAGAGCGTGTCAAACACTATTTGAGTCATTATCAATAGATATGGCCTATAAGATGTTTGTCCAAGGATTAAAATTACGAACAAAAATTGACATCGTCGAATACGCAAAAATACCGTATGAATTGAAGTTTTTGATCTATTTTTCAAATTATAAAAAAAGTGACTACGCAAAATTATGTCACTTTTTAAGTACATAGGAGGATATTATGTATTTCCCAATTTTGCGAGGTCGTCAATTTGAGCTTTTGGCTCTCCGTGAATGTGTCAGTAAAAACATTCTTAGTGACAAAATAGTCCCTATTGTTGAACCGGTAAAAGTATCATCAACGTATACAAAAACTGTGGATTCTTTCATAAAAACTGGTAGGCGAATTTCTATCATTAATAATCCGCAAGTGGGTTCTTGGAATAAAGATTTGCAAAAAGAAAGTAATGCTAAAACCCGTGAACAAGTCAGTAATCAACTTAAAGATGATAATGTTATTTCTTCTTTTTATGTAACTCCTAAATTAGGCGACTGCATAGAATATGCTGTAAAAAATGGCACTTCTATCGATTCCTTGATATTGCTTTGTAATAGCCCGGAATATGTGAGTAATTATGAAGAAGTAATTGGTAACAATATTCCCCTATATAATGTAATTCCTGACAAAGGCAATTTCAGAAGAAGAATTCGTCCTAATCGTGTTATGTGCGAAGATCATTTTCCAAAACAAACACGGAACATTGATTATTCAAATATAGAGACAGAATTCTTTTCTTCAGACCATTTGTATTATGAAGATGATGGATATAAAGGATTCTCTGATTATTCCGTTGTAGGTGAAGAATACAGCGAAACGGGCTTTGCCCCGTATGCAGTAGCCATTCACATCGTCTACTTTGATAAGAAGAATATTTTGCGAATCGCGCACTTTGTTTCTGATTTCAACGATGACATATCTGACCCAGCAAGAAAATTTGCAGAAGCTGTTGGAAAACTGGTTGAATGGAACAAACACATGAATTTAGATACAGTAGGTATACGAGAATTCGAAGGCGCCTACCGAAATAGATCCTATCCCGGATTAGGTGTTGTAAAGAAGTATTCAATTATGCATCATCTTGAACTGATGAGTAGGTATTTAGATAGGAAAGTAAAATGATTTTTTGTGAACATTGCTTTAATGATAAAGAAATTACGTCTATTATTTGTGCTGTATCTGCATCAAATATCGAGGAATGCCCTGTATGCCATCACAGAGAGCCATTTGTATGACACTAACACACAAAGTGAATTAACCCCTTATTTTGAAGAGTTACTAAACATTTATACTCCTGCGACTATGCTTCCGGATGCATATCCCAAAGCTGAAACCAGATCCTTGATTGATGATCTTAAAGACCGATGGAGTATTTTTGCAGAAATTCCACGAACACAGATTTATAAAATATTAAAGTCGGTCTGTAGCGAATTTTATGTAAATGTCTCGGAGCTTTTAGACGGGACTGTTGGTATTCCAGAGTTGTATGATAGTGAATATCTAAAAGATCATTCTTTATTGAAAAACAACGATTGGGATGCCTTCGTAACGGAAATTAAAACCAAAAACAGATATCATTCAAAACTAATAAACTTTGGTATTCTGGAAAAATATTGTTCTTTTATCCGTAAGCCTTATAAAGTAGGGGATTTATTTTATCGTGCAAGAATTTCTGAACGATCCGGATATCCAATAAGTGAAATGTCGGCTCCCCCTGCAGGCAAAAGTTCGGAAGGTAGGGCTAACGCAAGAGGAATTACTTGTCTCTATGTAGCAAGTGATGTTGATACTACTTTACATGAGGTGCGTGTGGGTGTTTTTGATTTTGTAAGTGTTGGTACATTTCGATTAAAGCAAGATATTACTGTTGTGGATCTTCGAGCTATTACAGAGATTAGCCCGTTTGTTTACGGCCTTGAATATCTTGACCATGCAATAAACAAACAATATCTCGAAAAGTTAAATTCTGAGATGAGTAAATCTTTACGCAGAAGTGACAGTACATTGGACTATGTCCCAACACAATATATTGTTGATTTTATCAAGAGCATTGAGCGTAATGGTGTACAGGAGTATGACGGTATTGAGTACAATAGTACAACAAACCCAGGTGGGTATAACCTTGCCATATTTAACCCAGATCTATTTGAATGTATATCGGTTAATGTATACAACATAGAAAAGCTCCAATATACTTTTAAAAAAATCTGATGAAAAAGGGGCTGGGCTGCAACAGAATAATATTTCCTAGGCTCTATAATAAATATTTGGATGATATAGAAATCTGTATTACTTCAGCATTTATTATAGAGCCAGAATTATGGGGCTGTAAACAGAATGACATTTTTCAGTTATTCTGTTACAGCCTCTTTCTGGATATACAAAAAGGCAAATACAACCATAATGGCTATATTCGCCTTTCTATTTCCTAAGCCTTGCGACTCATATAGGTTATTCTTTTGTTTTTTCTTCTTTATTCATGCTGTTTGACAGGTCATTACCCCAGGGGCTGACGTTTTTCGTCGGCGTTTCCGTTTCCGGTTCTGCCGCGGTTTCACCGAGTTTATCCGTATTCGGCGCTTCTTCAGGTTTCGCTTTTGTTTCTTCCGGATTTTCCAAGGAGCCGTAACGCATAATATTATCTACTTGCTGACGGTTGATCGTTTCCACTTCCATCAGGGCGTCGGCCATGTGGTTCAGGGCATCGCGGTGTTCTTCAAGCATCTTGATGACGTCGTCATAGGCCTTGGTAACAATATCATGCATTTCCGAGTCGATCAGTTCCGCCACGCCTTCACCGTAGTTCCGTTCGTGGCCGAGGCTCTTGCCGAGGAAGACCTGGTCCTGTTGTTCGCCGAAGACCATGGGGCCCAGCTTGGAGCTCATGCCGAGGCGCATAATCATTTGCCGCACAATATGCGTAACGCTCTGCAAGTCGCCCGACGCACCGCTGCTGATTTCGTTGAAGACGATCTGTTCCGCCGCACGGCCGCCCAAGGCGACGCGAATTTGCGCCAAATAATAGGACTGCGTTTCGTACGATCTGTCTTCTTCAGGCAGCATCATGGTGTAGCCGCCGGCACGGCCGCGCGGAATGATCGTGACCTTGTGAACCGGATCCGCTTCGGGCAATAAGTAAGCAACGAGGGCATGACCCGATTCGTGCACTGCCGTCAGGTGCTTTTCCTTGTCGCTGATGACATGGCTGCGCCGTTCCGGACCGAAGGCGACTTTTTCGCTCGCTTCTTCCAATTCATTCATGCCGATGATTTTCTTATCGCCCCGGGCCGCGAGGAGGGCCGCTTCATTCAAAAGGTTACTCAAGTCGGCGCCTGTAAAGCCGGGCGTCTTCTTGGCAATGGTCTTTAAGTCGACATCCTTGCCCAAGGGCTTTCCCTTGGCATGGACGCCCAAGATAGCGACGCGGCCGCGCAGGTCGGGCCGGTCTACCGTAATCTGCCGGTCAAACCGTCCGGGCCGTAGGAGGGCCGGGTCGAGAATATCCGGCCTGTTCGTCGCCGCAATGGTGATGATGCCTTCGTTGGCACCGAAGCCGTCCATTTCGACGAGGAGCTGGTTAAGCGTCTGCTCCCGTTCGTCATGACCGCCGCCCAAGCCGGCACCGCGCTGACGCCCTACCGCGTCTATTTCGTCAATAAAGATAATACAGGGTGCATTTTTCTTTGCCTGCATGAAGAGGTCGCGCACGCGGGAAGCGCCGACACCGACAAACATTTCTACAAAGTCCGAGCCGCTGATGCTGAAGAAAGGTACACCCGCTTCACCCGCTACGGCTCTGGCAAGCAGTGTTTTACCCGTGCCGGGAGGGCCGAAGAGGAGAACGCCCTTGGGAATCTTTGCACCGATGGCATTATATTTTCCGGGATTACGCAGAAATTCTACGATTTCCGATAATTCTTCTTTTGCTTCATCTGCACCGGCCACGTCCTTGAAGGATACTTTCACCTTTCCTTCACCGTGCATCTTGGCGTGGCTCTTGCCGAAGTTCATGACCCGGCTGCCGCCGCCCTGTGTCTGCTGCATAATGAAGAACCACACGGCCACTAGGATGAGAATCGGCAGTACGGCCGTAATCAGGCTCATCCACCACGACGGCTGTTCAGGCGGCTTGGCGACAACGTTGACTTCCGCTTCGCGCAGGGCCGGCAAGAGGGCCGCGTCCGTCGGTGCGTATGTCGTAAAAGACGAACCGTCCTTCAGCTGTCCCGTAATGGCGTGATCCGCCGTGATTTGTACGGAATCAACCTTTTTCTGCTGTACTTGTGCCAGGAAATTCGTATATGTAATTTCGGACTTGTCCGTACGATTGCTGATGAACGCGTCGATAATCGTCGCGGCCACGACAATGAGCAATAAATACAAGCCGACATTTCGTACAAATTTACTCAAAATAGGACTCCTTTCCTTTTCTATATAAAAACCGTGGACATTTCTATATTATCATACTTCCGCCGTCGGAACAACAATCAGCCCTTATAAACGGACTCTTTCAAAATACCGATGCACGGCAGGTTACGGTACTTTCCGGCATAATCCAAGCCGTAGCCGACGACAAAGGCGTCGGGAATTTCAAAGCCGTTGTAGTCGACGGTTACCTTGGCCCGGCGGCGCGACGGCTTATTAAGCATAGTCGCGATTTTAACGGACGCGGCGTCGCGATCCTCCAAAATCGGTTTCAACCGGCTCAAGGTCGTACCCGTGTCAATAATATCTTCGATGATGAGAACATCTTTGCCGGCAATATCCGCATCCAAATCTTTGCGTATCTTTACAAAGCCGCTCGAATCGGTGGAATCTCCATAGCTGGAACACACCATGAAATCAAATTCGACGGGCACGTCGATTTCCCGCGCCAAGTCGGCAAAAAAGGTAACAGCGCCCTTTAAGATGCAGCAGAGCAGGATACTTTTGCCTGCATAATCGGCCGTAATCCGCTGTCCCATCTCGTGCACGCGCGCGGCAATTTCCTCTTTTGTGAGCAATACCTTTTCCAAATCTTTATGCATTCGTATGTCCCTCCCGAAAAGTACAAACCGCCGCGCCTGCCGAGCAGCCGGCAAGATCTATGTCGGCGCTCCGGCCAAAGACGAAGAGAACCGCGTCGCCGTCACACAAAAGAGGTATCTCACCTCTGTGCGCTGCAGGTACTTTTTTTTCGTTAAAGTATTTTTTTAATGATTTATGATGACCGTTTTTTAAATAAATTCTCTCACCGCCCCGGCGATATCGCAGGCTAAGCGGCTTATTCACATATTCGGGCGCGAGGAAAAACTCATTTTTCTGCAGTGCATAGTTTCCGTCAGGCACCGGCCTTACACACAGGTTCAAAGAGCCCAGAGCATATTCGCCCGTCCCCTGCACGATTACCTCTGCCGACGTCGGAACAGCCTTTTTTTTCTTCCGCTTCACAGGGCCGGCAAAGCGGATTTCATCATCCGCCACGCTGACGGTCAGTGTCTTGAGTCGGATTTCCTTGCCGTTTTCCTTTGCCCAAAGGTCTCTGACGCGTTCGACGAAATCAAAGCTTATGTCCTCGCCGCTCCCTTTGACGGCGGCACCGAGACGGCGAATGAGGCGTCGTCCCAATGCCGGATGAAGACGCTGCAGGGCCTCACGACGCACGTAATATTCACCGTTCTCACGGCGGACAAGGCGGGCAAAGAGGTCTTCCGTTTCACCTGCCAAGTACTCGTCTTCAGCCCGGCTTATTTCGGCAAACCGGTTCAGTCCTGCCGCAACGGACGGATTGCAGGCCTTGAGGAGCGGCAGGAGGTCCAGGCGAATACGGTTGCGCGTATATCGGCGATCTTCGTTACTCTCGTCTATACAATAGGGCAGGCCCCGGTCCCTTATGTAAGTCCGAATTTCATCACGTGTAAGGCATAACAGGGGCCGTATGACACTGCCGTTCTTCGGCCGCATGCCGGCCACGCCGCCCGTACCGCCGCCGCGCAAGAGATGGAGAAGAACCGTTTCCGCCTGATCGTCCGCATGATGGCCGACGGCGACGGCGCCCGCGCCAAACCGCTGCAGGCAGTCCGCAAAAAAAGCGTACCGGGCAACCCGTCCGGCCGCCTCCGTGGAAACTCCCCGTTCCTTAGCCAAGGCGGCCACGTCGACACGCGTGCTGCAAAAACGGGCACCGAATTTCTTCGCCTGCGCTTCCACAAAAACAAGCTCTTTATCTGCAGCCGCCCGCAGGCCATGATGCACATAGGCCGCAACGAGCGTCAGGTTCCATCGCTGCCGCAGCGTCGCCATGAGATGAAGGAGAGTCATGGAGTCAGGGCCGCCGGAACAGGCGATGATCAACGTCTGCCCGGCCTGCAGCAAGTCGTTGCGCTCACAAAAAGACGCCACTTTTTCCGCTGTCTCCATTTTTCCTCCTAAGGCTGATAAATCCGGCAGGCGTCGTAAAAGGCCTGCTTATAGAAGACACCTTCCAATAAATCCTGTTCGCTCACCGTAATTTCATTTATACCGTAGTGCTCCATATACGACTCGGCAATGACGAGACCGGCGAGAATAATAGTGCGCCGCTGCGGCATAAGGCCCGGCACGCGGCGCCTGTCGTCATCGCTCATGGCGACGAGACGGCGCAGATGACGGCTCACGTCGTCCTTTTGCAGCACATAGCCTTCAACGCGCTGCGGATCGTACACTTCCATGGCCGCATCGATTGCCGCCAAGGACGTCAGCGTACCGCCGACACCGATGAGTATCTCCGGTTTTGCCGGTTGCCGCAGCCAGACACGGTCACAGCGATGCCGCATGACATCAATATCTTCCGGACCGATTGTTTCCGACTCGGTAAGGCGTACGGCGCCTAAGGGATAGCTGTGCGACCACGTGACATGACCGCTCTTGCCGAGGGTCGTTTCCGTGCTGCCGCCGCCGATGTCGAGGACGGCGACAAGCCTGCCGTCCTTAACGGATGACGTGGCGCCGCAAAAGCTGAGGGCCCCTTCTTCGGCACCGGATACGACACGGCACTGCCAGCCGAACCGCCAGCGCACTTCCGCCAAAAAAGCCTGACCGTCCTTTGCTTCTCTCACGGCCGAAGTAGCGACGGCACAAACGGGAATGCCCTGGAGCTCGCGATTCCACTCTTCCATAACCGCCAAGGAATTGGCAATGCCGTCAGGCCAAAGGCGTCCCGTTTCGGTCAGACCTTTAGCGAGCCGAGTCGTCGCCATTCGCTTCGAATAAAACCGCCACGCACCGTCTCTAAAAAGACCCTGCATGAGACGCAGCGAATTGGAGCCGACGTCGACGACGGCATATTCTGTATCTGTCATAGCTCGTATAGACCCCCTGTTGCGACGAAAAAAACAAAAAGAGCATTCCCTCAGGAATACTCCCGTTGCCCGTCACTGTTAAACAACCTAGTTGGCCCGGCGCGCGCCGCGTCCGCCCCGTTTGGATTCCGTATTCCGTTTCAAGTCGCTCAACCGAGCTTCACTATCCTTCAGGAACCGGCTCAATTGGTCTTCAAAAGACGCAGGCATACCCGCCCGGCGCCGCAACTCTTTTTTACCCTCATTTTCCTGCGACTGTTTAATAGATAAGCCGACTTTACCTGTATCGTCAACGGACAATACTTTGACCGACACCTTCTCGCCTACCTTCAAAAAATCATGTACATCTTTTACGTACTCATTTGCCACTTCCGAAATATGTACAAGACCGACCTTCTTCTCCGGTAATTCGACAAAAGCGCCGAATTTCGTAATTCCCGTAACGATGCCTTCCAGCACGTTTCCCGTTTCAATTGCCATGCTGTGTACTGATTCCTCCTTATGGTACTGAACGTTTACAGCCATTATACCTGTCGCAGGTGAAAAATTCAATTATTATTTTAGAATATACGCTATACATACGGTACGAGAAAAGTAAATAAAAATGCGGCCTTACTGCTTATACGGAATTTCTCCCTGTTTGACCAGTCCGAACTGTTTACGAACCCGCTGCCTGAGCTCATCCGGGTCGACGAGTTTCTCCTTTTCATTGAGGAGTCTACCGTTTTCCTCGCTCAGCTCCTCTTCCTGCCTGACCGTATTCTTCATATCGCCGCGAATCTCCCAGAGCACATAGAACCGGTTCAAGAGAAATGCTCCGCCTATGACGAGAATAAGGATGATAAATTTTTTATATAAGGACGTTTGCTTTTTGGGGGCTCGTCTTCGCCTTGCCATACGCACGCGGTCCGGTCGGGTTCGTCGTTCTGCCGCCATCTGACTCTCCTTCGCTACATAAACCATTCTCTTGCAGTATAGCATTATTTTTCTGCAAGATAAAGGGCATCTTTATGCGCCGCAGAGCCATATTCCCATATTTATGCAATATCTTCGGCCCGAAAAGCGGAAAAAGCGGAGACGTCCGCCCTCCCGGTGTAGTATAATAAAGGACACCGGGCTTTTGAGGAGGCACACATAAACCATGAAATATACACCCTTATCAACTGACATCTTGGCCGCACTGAAAGCGATTGTAGGCGAAAAGAACCTGATTACCGACGCAGACAGGCTTCAACCGTATTCGCACGATGAAGTGGCCAATCCGGCCTACCACCATATGCCGGAAGCGCTGGCCCTGCCGGAATCGACCGAACAGGCGGCGGCCATCGTAAAGCTTGCCAATGAACGCCGCTTTCCCATTATTCCGCGCGGTGCCGGCACAGGGCTGGCCTGCGGTGCCGTCCCCATTTACGGCGGCCTCGTCGTGTCTTTGGAAAAGATGAATCGCATTTTAGAAATAAACGGCGATGCCCTCTACGCCGTCGTCGAAGCGGGCGTGCGCACGTCGGATTTGCAAGCAGCCGCAGAGAAAGAAGGCCTCTTTTATGCCGGTGATCCGTGCAGCAGCGACTCGTGCTGCATAGGCGGCAACATCGCCACCAATGCCGGCGGCAACAGGGCCGTAAAGTACGGCACGACGCGCCATCAAGTGCAGGAGATTACGGTTGTCAACCCGCTCGGCGAAATTGTCCGCCTGGGCAGCCGCCTGAAGAAGCAGTCTACCGGCTATTGCCTGGATCAGCTCGTCATCGGCTCGGAAGGAACCTTGGGCATCATTACGGCGGCGACGGTCAGGCTCCTGCCGAAAGCACCTTATATGCTGGACATTCTGGCCGTTTTCAAGAGCGCCGACGATGCCTTGAATACAGTTCAACAAATTCTGAAAAGCGGCATTAAGCCGACGTGCATCGAATTCATCGACACCATCACCCTCCGGTCCATCGAAAAATTTCTGCAGACGACCGTCCCTGACAGTGAATGCGGCAATCCCCTGATCATCGAGCTCGAAGCGGACAGCGAAGACGAGCTCGACGACAAGACGGTCCGCCTCGATGAGCTCTGCACGGCCGGCGGTGCCGTCAACGTCCTCGCGGCCGACTCGGAACGCATTTGGAAGGTGCGCAAGTCGTACAGTGAATCCATTCGTTCCGAAAGCCGCATTGTCGCGACGGAAGACATTGTCGTCCCTGTGGACAGAGAATTGGATACGCTCCACTTCATTCTGACGCAGGCCGAAAAGTATAACCTCACGACCCGTATTGCGGCTCATGCGGGAGACGGCAATATTCATCTCAACATCTTAAAGCTGCGGAACGACGACTACGACGAATGGAAGGATCGAACCGACCGCAATCAGGCGGAACTCTTCACGTACGTCTATTGTGCAGGCGGCCGCCTTTCGGGTGAACACGGCATCGGCTATAAACGGCGCCACCTTATGGAACGCTTTGCCGATCCGGTGGAGCTGTCCATGATGCGTGCCGTCAAGAAAGCTCTCGACCCGAACAACGTTTTAAATCCGGGAAAAATATTTACGTTGGACGACTGACATGCTCTTGCATTTCACAGGTCACATCAGTATAATAAAGACGAAAGACAATTATATTTATATATCTTCAGGGCAGGGTGAAATTCCCGATCGGCGGTTACAGTCCGCGAACGCGTTGCGTAGATTCGGTGCGATTCCGAAACCGACAGTATAGTCTGGATGAGAGAAGATACGGTTACCTATTATGTTCCCATTACACCGATACGCCCTGATATCCTTACGGACATCAGGGCTTTTAATATTCAGGAGGCCATATTATGATAGAAAAAAAACAGCAATGCAACACCATAGAAGAAGCACTTGAAGACCTGCGCGCCGGTCGTCTCATTATTGCGACGGACGATCCGGAACGGGAAAACGAAGGTGACTTCATTTGTGCCGCTCAGTTCTGCACAACCGAAAACATGAACTTCATGGCGACCTACGGTAAAGGGCTTATCTGTATGCCCGTCAGCCGGGAATATGCACGCAAGCTGAACCTTACGCCTATGGTCACACAAAATACGGACAGCCATGAAACGGCTTTTACGGTCACTATCGACCACGTCGATACGACGACGGGCATTTCCGCAGTCGAACGGGCCTTTACGGCACGCAAGCTCACGGACGAAAATGCCCGTCCCGAAGACTTCCGCCGTCCGGGCCACATGTTCCCGCTTATCGCCAAAAAAGGCGGCGTTCTCACGCGGAACGGCCATACGGAAGCGACGGTCGATCTCATGCGCCTGGCCGGGTTGGAACAGGCAGGCCTTTGCTGCGAAATCATGGCCGGCGACGGTACAATGCTGCGTACGTCAGGCCTGCGTGAATTTGCCAAAAAGCACCATATCAAGTTCATCACCATTCGAGATCTCCAGAACTACTGCCGCCGTCATGACCGCCATGTCATTCGCGAGGCCGAAGCGAACATGCCTACGCACTACGGTGACTTCAAAATTTTCGGCTACGTCAACGACTTGACGGGCGAACACCACGTGGCACTCGTCAAAGGGAATATCGGCGACGGCAAGCGCCTCCTCTGCCGGGTTCACTCGGAATGCCTTACAGGCGACGTCTTCGGCTCATGCCGCTGTGACTGCGGTGAACAGCTCGCCGCCGCCCTGTCGCAAATCGACAAGGAAGGGCGCGGCATCCTTCTCTATATGCGCCAGGAAGGGCGCGGCATCGGCCTGATCAACAAGCTCAAGGCCTATGCCCTCCAGGATCGGGGCTACGACACGGTAGAAGCGAACGAAAAGCTCGGCTTCGCCCCGGATTTGCGTGAATACTGGATTGGCGCGCAAATTCTCCAGGACCTGGGTGCCCGGGAACTCCGCCTGCTTACGAACAATCCCGAAAAGATTTACGGTCTCGAAGGCTTCGGCGTAGAAATTACGGAACGGGTTCCCATTGAAATGGTACCGCAGCAATTCGACAAGTTTTACTTGGAAACAAAGAAAAATAAAATGGGTCATATCCTGCCCCATCTTCATTAAGAAATGCAACAAACCTCTCCTGTGCACTTGTACGGGAGAGGTTTTGTTTTTACTGAAAAAGCGTGAATGTATCCTTGTGGTAGAATATGAGGCCGTCTTTTTGCATGCGGCTCAATTCGGCCGACATGGCGCTCCTGTCGACGGAGAGGTAGTCCGCCAGCTGTTGGCGATTAAATTCGATGGTAAATGTTGCCTTGCCGTGCTGCCGTGCCTCATCGGACAAATAAGCCATCAGTTTATGCCGCGTCGAGCGCTGGGATATATAGCGGATTTTCTTGGTGAGGAGAAGGTTTTTTTGCGCCAGAAGGCAGAGAAGATTATGCACCAGCTTGCGCCCGGGCAGACTGAATTCATCCGTAGCTTTAATGACGGAGGCTACGTGAATGAAAAGGATATCCGTGTCCTCGACGGCGATGACGTCGACAATAGCCTTTTCTTCAGGCAGGGTCGCAAAGGCTTCGCCGAAGAACTGGCCGGCCTGCATAGCCGTGAGAATATTGCGGTTGCCCCAATAATCTTCCTGCACAATATGAACCTGCCCGGAGAGGACAATGCCGATTGTATTGATATCATCACCGGCATAAAAAACGAAGCCGCCCTTTCCAAAATGCCGTCTCCGCGCACCCATATGCTGCAAAAAGGGTTCTACCTCTCTTTCAGCAATGCCCGTAAATAAAGGCGTCTTGCTTAACAGGGACACATAGCTTTCCATCATTACCACCTCAAATACAATACGAATCGGTTACTGCCGCAAATGCACACGTTTCCGCGCTTGGGACACCACTTACAAAAAAACGGGAAAGGGCAAGAGCCTTTCCCGTTTTTTTGCATTACACGTTCCACTCCTCTTTCAGTGTCGATAAACAGAGGAAAGTTTGTGTCGACGTGACTGCAGGGATTTCATTGAGTTCTTTCATAATGAAATCCTCCAAGTCGTCCGGCGTCTTGACGAGTACCTTCAAAATATAGTCGAAAGCACCTACAATATGATGGCATTCGAGTACTTCCTTAAAGGTGACAATGCGTCTGCGAAATTCGTCATCCGTCGAAGCCCGTTCGACCGTTACCATGATGAAAGCCGTTACGTTATAGCCCGTCTTGCGTCGGCTGAGCTTGACGCCGTAGCCTTCAACAATGCCGTTGTGCTCCATCTTGCGGATACGTTCGGCAACTGCCGGAATGGACAAGCCTACTACCTTGCTGACTTCCGTTGCGGACACCTTACCGTTGCGTTTCAGTATTTCCAAAATATGCTCGTCAATATGATCCATGTTTCTACCGCCCTTTGCGAAAAATTTCGTTATTCTGTTGTCATTATCTTATATTATGGCAAAAAAGTAAATATGAAATGCGAAATTCATATATTCTTTATATTTTCTCTTCTACCGGACTTATTCACTATAGTGAAAATCGCCGTTCACATCGGAAAGATGACTCCTAAACCCGTCACTGACATATACAGTTCCGTCTGTTGACGTAATTTCTCCCTCCACGCCGTCAAGGCCGTTAAGAAAAGCCATGCCCTTTTCGGGACCTAAGACGAAGAGAATTGTCGTCAACATATCGCTGAGCATACCGCCGTGTTCCACATCGGCAGCGACGAGGACGGAATCACTCATGACGCCGCTGCGCGCAGGATATCCCGTCTTCGGGTCAAAAATATGGTGGTAGCGAACACCGTCTTGAACGAAAAAGCGCTCGTAGTCGCCGGACGTGGAGATGTTTTCATCACTGACGGAAACGACTCCCAAATATACGTCCTTTGCATCGGACCGGGGATGTTTTATGCCGATGCGCCAATCGCCGCCCTTTTGATTCTTGCCGAAGGCGAACATAGAGCTGGCGCCGAGGTTGATTAAGCCGTCTTTAATATGGTGCTTTTCGTAAATCCTGCGCACTTCATCAACGGCAAAACCCTTGGCAATACCGCCGAGATCCAAACTCATGCCTGCCTTGGCCAGCATGATGCCGTGATCTTCAGAACGCAATAAAATATCTTTATAGTTGACAAGGCTCTCGGCAGCAGCCACTTCCGCCTCTGTCGGAATATGCTGTTTGTCCGTACCGATGCCCCACAGATCCGTAAGGACGCCGGTCGTGATATCCCAGGCACCTTGTGATTTTTCAGAGTAATTTTTGGCAAATTCGACCATTTCATATATTGCCGGGTCAACTTGCACATAATCTTTTCCGGCTGCAGCACGAATCCTGCTAATATCGCTGTCCGATCGCCGGGAACTTGCCAGTTTGTCGAGTTCCCGGATTCTTGCGAAGCCTTCTTCTACAGCTTCCTTTGATTCCTCCCCCGTCGCTTTCAGGTATACCGCCGTATCCATGGCGACACCGTTCTTATCATAAGACTGCTCCGAATGTAAACTACACCCGGAGCAGACTGCTGCAAGAATGGGGATGAAGACGGCAACGAAAAATTTCGCACATCTGTTACCCATGTTTTTATCCTATCTTTTGTTCACTTTTAGCCGCTTTTACATAGGCGGCAATAGCCTTCGTCGGGCACTTGGAAACACATGTCGGCTCTTCGCATTGACGGCAGATTTCCGGATTTACCCGGGCTAAATGTTCCACGACCTGCACACCGCCTTCATGAGTACAATTGCGCACGCAGAGTCCGCAGCCGATACATGCGGCGGAACAGGATTTCTTGGCAACGGCACCGGCTTCTTTTGAGCTGCAGCTTACGCTGACTTTCGCACTCACCGGCAAGAGCTCGATAACATGGTTCGGGCAAACGCTGGCACACTTGCCGCAACCCGTACAGAGCAGCTTGTCAACCTGAGGTAATCCGTTGGTACCCATGGTCATAGCGCCGAAGGGGCAGTTACGCACACAGTTGCCGAAACCGAGACAGCCGAATTTACAGGACTTGGGTCCCTGCTGAATCTGTTTTGCCGCAGCGCAGTCGTGAACACCTTTATATTCGTACGACAGCTTGGCAATACCGATGCCGCCGCGGCAACGGACGTGAGCAAATTTTGCTTCCGCCGCTTCAGCGACCTTACCTGTCAACTTGGCAACCTCGGCAGCGACTTCGGCCTTGCCGGGAACACAGAGATTGGGCGGTACGTCCGGGTCGTTGACAACCGCTTCGGCGTACTTTGCGCAGCCCGCATATCCGCAGGCACCGCACTGCCCTTGCGGCAACGCTTCTTTTACTTCCTCGATGAGAGGGTTCTCTTCCATAGCGAATTTTTTATCGGCGACGGCAAGGACAAAGCCGAAAACGACGCCGACGCAAACCATAACGGCAATAGCCATCATGGAAATAAATAAGGTTTCACTCATAATATATCACCCCTATCTTATAACATGCCGGAAAATCCGAGGAACGCCAAGGAAAGCATGCCGGCTACCACGAAGGCAATGGGTGTTCCCTTCATAGCTGCAGGAACGTCAGCATAGTCGAGTTTTTCACGGGCACTGGCCATGAGGATCAGAGCCAGTGCGAAGCCGATACCGGAGCCGACGGAAAAAACAATATTTTCAATGAAGTTGTAGTTGTTCGTTACGCTCAGTACGGGGACGGACAAAACGATACAGTTCGTCGCAATGAGCATGAGGTAGATCCCCCACATATTATACAACGTAGGCGATTCTTTTTTAATGATAATTTCCAAAAGTTGTACGAAACTCGCAATGAGCACAACGAAAGTGATCGTCCGCAAAAAGGTCAAATCAAGCGGCACAAGAACGAAGTTGTACACGAGCCAGGCGAGCATGGTACTCAAGGTAATAACGGAGGTTACGGCAAAGCCCATACCGATAGAGGCGTTCAGGTTTTTGGAAACGCCGAAGAAGATACAAAGACCGAGGAACTTGGTCAATACAAAGTTATTAATCAGTACGGCACCGATAAAAAGCGTAAAATATTCACCCATTATGCTTCACTCCCTTCCAGTTCTTTCAAGAGACGAGCCTTTTCACGTTTCTGGTTCCATACCTTGAAACCTGCCATGATGAAGCCGATGAGCATGAATGCCCCGGGCGGCAACGCCATGATCAACGCCGGCTGATACCAGTCGCCGAAGACGGGAATACCGAAGATGCTGCCGTTGCCCAAAACTTCACGGACAACAGAGATGAGGAACATGGCTACTGTAAAGCCCACACCCATGCCCATGCCGTCGAGGAAGGAAACGACGACGCCGTTCTTGGAAGCTACCGATTCGGCACGAGCCAGAATGATGGCAAACACGACGACCAGGTCAAGGTATACACCCAAAGCTTTATACAAATCGGGAGCGAATGCCTGCAAGAAGAGCTGTACGCATGTAACGATAGTAGCGATACATGTAATGTATACGGGTACGCGGACTTTCTTGTTAATCGTCTTACGAATGATGGAGACGACTACGTTGTTGCACGTAATAACGAACCAAACAGTAAGACCCATAGTCAACCCGTTGATGACGCTCGTCGTAACGGCGAGGCCGGGGCAAAGACTCAGGGCCAAGACGAAGTACGGGTTTTCTTCAATGATACCCCTGCTAAATACTTTCCATAAGCTCATGATTAGTTACCCCCTAACTGCGCCGCTTTTTCAACAGCTTCTTTGACACCGCGAGTAACTGCACGGGAAGAAATGGTGGCACCGGTCATTGCCTGGATGTGTTTGGTATCACCGTGTTCCTTCGTAACTTCCAAGTCATCCGATTTCTTGCCTTTAAATTGATCGCGGAATTTGGGTTTCGACGCGTTATCACCCAAGCCCGGCGTTTCATTGTGTTCAAGCATGGTATAGTCCATGACGGAGCCGTCGAGAGCCACTGCCGTCAACAATTTGATGGGACCGCCGTAGCCTTTAGGTTCCGTCGGAATGACATAAGCAAGAGTTTTACCGTCTTTTTGAGCAAAAAATGTATCCTTTTCGCCGGGTACTTCGACAAATTTATCTGCGTCCGGCACAAGAGCTTTCATGGACTCCTGTTTCATTTGCTCCGCCTTGACCTTGGCAATGGGACCGGTTACATAATAAACGGCACCGATAATGCACCCCGATACAAGACAGGTGAGAATGAGATTGAAGGCAATCTTGACAATGTTGTTTCCTGTAGTTTCAGACATCTTATTTAGCCTCCTTTACCTTGACCGTACCGAAGATTCTCGGTTTAACAATGCGGTCGATTAAGGGGGTTACGGCGTTCATTAGAAGGATGGAATAACAAACCCCTTCGGGATAGCCGCCGAGAAGTCGAATGAGTACCGTAATCAGGCCGGCACCGACAGCAAAAATAATTTGGCCCTTAAGTGTAATAGGAGCCGTGACCATATCGGTGGACATAAAGAAAGCCCCGATAATAAGGCCGCCCGCCATCATATGGAAAACGGGGTCGCCCGAGAAGAACGTCCCTGCCGCATGAGAACCGACGGCGCCGCCGAAGATCCACATGAGAATACCCACTGTAGCAATCATGGCGACGGAAGCCTGCCATTTTACATACCCTTTATAAATGAGAACGAGGCCGCCGAGAATGAGGAGTACCGTAGACGTTTCGCCCATCGAACCGTTGCGGAAGCCGAGGAACATGTTCTGATACATTGTCATGGGGTCGTTGCCGAAGAGCTGCAGTAAGGCGTCATAGCCGTTCTGTTTCAATACATTGAGCGGCGTGGCACCGGCAACGCCGTCAATAACGCCGCCGTCCATCTGGGTCCACGTCGTCATGGCGACGGGCCAAGATACCATAAGGCCCGCACGACCTACATGCGCCGGGTTAAAAAGGTTGTACCCGATACCGCCCATAGCCTGCTTGCAGACGACGATGGCAATAAAGGAGCCGATAATCGTCATCCACCAGGGCAAAGAAGGTGGACAGCACATAGCCAATAAAAGACCTGTAATAACGGCGCTGCCGTCATTAATCGTGATTTTTTTGTGCATGAATTTTTCCCATGCCCATTCAAAAAACACGGCTGAAGCGATAGCGACAACAATATTAAGTAAAGCGTTCATGCCGAAGTAATATACACCGAAAGCGGCAGCCGGCACCAAAGCGGCTACGACAGTCCACATTATCTTGGGGATGGATTCGTTACAACGGACATGCGGTGATGAGGACACAGTCAACATGACTGCTTGTGCGCTCTGTTCCATAGTTTATCCCTTCTTCCATTAAGTCCGGCCTATTTGGCCTCTGCTTTTGCTTTTGCTGCTTGTTGCTGCGCCTTGACCTGCGCCTTGGCGTTGCGGATGTATTGTACAATATTTCGCTTCGCAGGACAGACATATACGCAGCTGCCGCATTCAATACAATTCATGACGCCGTATTCCATGCATTTGTCCCAAGCTTCGCAGGACGAGAAAATACTGAGCTGGCTCGGAATCAGGCCCATGGGGCAGGCATCAACGCAGCGGCCGCAACGAATGCAGGGATCTTCCACACCGACCCGGCATTTTTCCGGCGACAGGGCAAGGATACCCGACACGCCCTTGGCAACGGGAACGTCCAACTGGAACTGAGCCAAGCCCATCATGGGACCGCCGGCAATAACGCGGTCCGGCTGATTAACGAAACCGCCGCAATAATCAACGGCATATTGGAAAGGCGTGCCGACACGCAAGGAGAGGTTCTTCGGTTCCTTAATGCAGTCGCCCGTAACCGTCGTTACGCGTTCGATGAAGGGGATACCGTGACAAACGGCATCCGTAATGGCGATAACCGTGCCGACGTTGCTGACGACGCAGCCAACGTCCATAGGCAAGCCGCCGGGTTCCACTTCGCGGTTTACGACTGCTTTAATGAGCATTTTTTCGCCGCCTTGAGGGTACTTGGTCTGCAAAGCTTCCACCGATACTTCCGGAACAGCCTTGAAGGCCTCGGTCAATACTTTTACGGCTTCGGGCTTATTATCTTCAATGCCGATATAGCCCTTTGTCACGCCTAAGGCTTTCATACAGATCTGCACACCCGTAACGAGCTTTTCACTCTGTTCAAGCATAAGCCTGTAGTCACAGGTCAAATAGGGCTCGCATTCGGCCGCATTGACGATAAACGTGTCAACCGGTTTGTTCGGTGCAAGCTTAACGTGTGCCGGGAAGGTTGCACCGCCGCAGCCGACAACGCCGCCCTTTTTAATGCGTTCCACAATTTCCGCCTTGTCCATTTGGCGCCAATCTTTTTCGTCCGGCAAACCGTCGGCCCATTCGTCGAGGCCGTCCGCCTTGATGACGACGGACATACAGGTAACCATCATGTTATGCGGCATAGGAGCCACTTTGACAACATCGCCGGAAGTGGACGCGTGAATGTCCGCATGTAAAAACGCGTCGCTCGTCCCTATCAGCTGCCCCTTTTTTACATGATCGCCGACTTTAACCGTCGGTGTACAGGGTGCGCCGAAATGTTGACTCATAGGGATGATTACTTGTTCCGGAATGGCCGGGGTCTCGATGGCCTTATCCTTCGCATAGGCCTTGCCGTCGTCAGGATGAATCCCACCGATAAAGCTTTTCATCATCTGAAATCACCTCAATGTAAGTTAAGTATGAATAAAAAATAATGAAGACTGAACCAGCGATCGAAACGGCCTGACAAATTGCGCAACACATGTATCTCTGCTATTACCAAGATGCATGAGGCTTGCTTCAGAAAGTTTCACAGCGAACGTTCTTATATACATGTCTCGTATAAAAATCCTGTCTCAAAAACCGTCGTTCACTCCGGTTTCTAAGTAAGTGCACATGTTCTTCCCTGCCATATCAAAGAGAAAAGAACGATTCCGCTTCATGTATACTAATTCCGCCAAGCCGCAAAAAATCTATCACTTCCGCCGTTTCAACCGTCTACATTATATCATTATGATTCCCAATATTCAACGAAAAAAGAAATTGAATTAATCGTTTTACAACAATAGTTTTTTATTTTGATATCTTTTATCATAATGAATTAAAATGTACTGCAAGAGTATGTTTTGTGATACAAAAGAACACTCTTTCACTCCACATATATTACTGCAAGTTCTAGCCTCATTTTTTCATTCTCATCAGAAAACGGATACATACGGTCTATGCACGAATAACAAAAAGACGGCTTCATCGATACGACCGTATCGAAAGAAGTCGTCTTTATTTTTATCATATTTTATACTGTTATATCCTTATTCCCGTTCCAAAGCGGCCTTTATAAATCCCTTAAAGAGAGGGTGGGCTTTTGTCGGTCGAGACTTAAATTCAGGATGAAACTGGCAGCCGACGAACCAGGGATGGTCGGCAATTTCCACAATCTCCACGAGTCTGTCGTCAGGGGACGTGCCCGAAATGACCAAACCCGCATGAGTCAACTCTTTGCGGTACTTGTTGTTAAATTCCCAGCGGTGACGGTGCCGTTCGTAAATCAAATCTTCGCCGTACACGTCGTGGGCCTTTGTACCGGGGACGAGCTTGCACGGATAGAGGCCGAGCCGCATGGTGCCGCCTTTCTCCGATACTTTTACCTGGTCGGCCATGAGGTCGATGACGGGGTACGCCGCCGTTTCGTCGAATTCGGACGACGTGGCGTCCTTCATGCCGCAAACGTGACGGGCAAAGTCCATGACGGAGCACTGCATGCCGAGGCAGAGGCCGAGGAAGGGAATCTTGTTTTCCCGCGCGTATTGAATGGCTTTTACTTTGCCTTCAATACCGCGATTGCCGAAGCCGCCGGGAACGATAATGCCGGCAACGCCTCTAAACACTTCTGCAGGCGACACGTTCGGCTCTTCCAAGGTTTCCGAATCAATCCAGCGAATGTTGACGTTCACCTTATAAGCCGTGCCTGCGTGACTGAGCGCTTCGGCAACGCTGAGATAGGCATCGTGGAGTGCCACATATTTGCCTACGAGGGCGATTTCCACATCCCGTTCCGTGTGATAAATATCATAGACCATTTTCTTCCAATCTTCCATATCGCAGGGACGGTCAGGCAAATCAAGTTTTTTCAGGACAATCGTATCGAGTCCTTCTTCGGCAAGCAGCAAGGGAACTTCGTAAATGCTGTCGAGCGTGCGGTTCTGAATGACCGCCTCCTTATCGATGTCGCAGAAGAGGGCAAGCTTGTCCTTCATTTCTTCGGACAACGGCTTTTCGGAGCGACATACGATAATATCGGGCTGAATGCCGATACCGCGCAATTCCTTGACGCTATGCTGTGTCGGTTTCGTCTTTAATTCACCTGCCGCGCCGATATAGGGAACGAGTGTAACGTGAATGTAGAGGACGTCATTGCGGCCCACTTCTTTTTTTATCTGGCGGATAGCTTCCAGGAAAGGCAGGCTTTCAATGTCACCGACTGTACCGCCGATTTCCGTAATGACAATGTCGGCGTTGTCGTCATCGCCAACGCGATGAACGCCTTTTTTGATCTCGTTCGTAATGTGCGGAATGACCTGTACGGTCGAACCGAGGTAATCACCGTGCCGCTCTTTTTGCAGAACGGACCAGTAAATTTTCCCGGTCGTCACATTGGAATGCTTGCCCAGGTTGATATCGATAAACCGCTCATAATGGCCCAAGTCCAAGTCCGTTTCCGTGCCGTCGTCCGTGACGAAAACTTCGCCGTGCTGATACGGACTCATCGTACCGGGATCAATATTGATGTACGGGTCAAATTTCTGAATCGTCACCTTATAGCCGCGGTTTTTCAAAAGGCGCCCCAACGCGGCCGCCGTAATCCCCTTGCCGAGTGAAGATACAACGCCGCCTGTTACGAATATATATTTAGCCATAATTCCTCCCTGTCGGGCCTGCGCCCCTTTACACATAAACGGTTCCAATCGGTTTTAAGACGGCAGCACTTACATTTTTTCAGGTGCCGAAATTCCCAAGATTGCCAAGCAGTCGGCAATCGTAATTTGCACGGCCGTAACGAGTGCCAGCCGGGCTTCTTCCAATTCTTTATCTCTCTGTATGATATGGCAGTTATTGTAAAACGCATGGAAAAGACTTGCCAATTCATAGGCAAAATGAGCGATGCGATGCGGCGCTCTATCGACGGCGGCCTTGCGAATTTCTTCGGGATAGGCAGCCATCTTCTTAATTATTTCCAGTTCCCGTTCTTCCGTCAGCTTCTCCCATATGACATGTTGCCACGTCTTGTCAAAGGCATCGCCGTTTTCGGCAACCTGTCTGTAAATACTGAAAATCCGCGCATGCGCGTACTGAATATAGTAGACGGGATTCTCATTGCTGTGTGACGTAGCCAAGTCGATATCGAAGTCAAGCTGTGTATCAAGAGAACGCATAATAAAGAAATAACGCGCAGCATCAGTGCCGACTTCTTCAATGAGCTCATTGAGCGTAACGGCTTCGCCGGTCCGCTTCGACATTTTAACGAGTTCGCCGTCGCGGAAGAGGCTGACCATCTGGAGAAGCAGGATCTCCAGCCTGTCCGGGTCCTTGCCCAAGGCCGCCATAGCTGCCTTGACGCGGGCCACATAGCCGTGGTGGTCGGCCCCCCAAATATTGATGAGCTTTTTAAATCCCCGTTCATACTTGTTTTTATGGTAGGCAATGTCCGCCGCCAAGTAGGTGGGCACACCGTTCTCCCGAATGACGACGCGGTCTTTGTCGTCACCGTAGGCGGTCGACTTCAACCAAAGCGCGCCGTCCCGCTCGTACATGTTACCGTTGCGGCGCAGTGTGTTGCAGGCTTCACGAACCGCTTCCGGATGCAGGGTTCGTTCACTGAACCACTTATCGAAGATGACATTGAAGTTCGCCAAGTCCCGCTTCAGCGCTGCCAGTTTTTCTTCATACGCCCTGGTTTTAAAGATTTCAAGGCGGCGTGCTTCGTCCATTTGCAAGTACGAGTCGCCGTCCTGTTCTATAATGGCGCGGGCCGTGTCGACAATATCCTGTCCGCGATAACCGTTTTCCGGAATCTCCGCTTCTCTGCCGAGGAGCTGTAAGTACCGCGCATTGACGGATACGGCCAGATTATCCATCTGATTACCTGCGTCGTTAATATAATATTCAGCTTCCACATTATAGCCTGCAGCCCGCAGAAGGTTGACGAGAGCACTGCCGTAGGCGGCGCCGCGGCCGTGGCCGACGTGGAGAGGCCCGGTCGGATTGGCGCTGACGTATTCGACCTGCACCGTATCTTCCGGCCTCACGGGCACGTGACCGTACGCACTGCCGGCAGCGAGAATTTTTTCCAACGTATCATAAATAATGTTATGCTTTAAGAAGAAATTGATAAAGCCTGCGCCTGCCACTTCCGCTTTCAAGAGCCACGGCGCCTCCAAGTGTTTCAAGATGACGTCGGCAATGTGCCGCGGCGGCTTGTGAGCCGTTCTGGCAGATTGCATGGCCAAGTTCGTGGCAAAGTCGCCGAATTCTTTCTGCGGCGGTATTTCCAACAAAACGGACGGATATTTTCCTGCCGGCAATTCACCCGCCTCGACGGCTTCAACCAAGGCCGCTTCCAGTCCCCGTTTTACGATTTCTTTCATTTCCATTACGACTTGTCCTCCCGCACTGTAAAGATCAACTGATTATACGTAGACGCCAGTTCCCCCAGGAGAACATCATAGACCAAACGAATCTCGCCTATACCGTCGTTCAGCTCCACCTTGCATTCATAGGTCTTCATACTGATTTCCATTGCGCCGAAAGGCGTTTCGTACAAAGACTTGCACAGCTTGCCGACTTTATATTCCTGCCGGTTTCTGATCTTGCCCAGACGCAATAAGACGAGCGTTCCGTCGGCTTGTACCTTGATTACCGTCGTCACGCCCTCCATGCCGGTAATTTCGCTTTCTTTATAAACGAAATATCGGGTTCCGTCTTTCTCATAGTATTTACCCGCCGAAACGAGTTCCAATTTCAGTTCCTGCCCGTGATGATCCCGTTGAATACTGCAAATGCTTACAATGACTCGTTTCAATCGGATTCGACCTTCCCCATAATAATCTAATGTTTACTATTATATACCAGATAGGGCAAAAAAAAAAGAAAGTCCAAATCATAACCACCAGTAGAACTGGTGGTTTGCTCTGACCCTATAAGGGTCTATCT
>OBYI01000110.1_pt1 | contig 93347 bp, 61 predicted proteins | sample 1476711 | NCBI WGS metagenome assembly OBYI01 (sample SAMEA2580190, study PRJEB22360) | human gut metagenome | biome: human gut; feature: human-associated habitat; material: faeces | place: Denmark | collected 2008/2010
CCCCTTCCCGTGTGATGAAGGCTTTCTCCCGTAAGTTCTGGATCGAGTACACACGGCCATAGAACTTGGCGATCATACGGAGGCAGCTAGGACCACAGTCCATAGAATCCAATTGCTGATAATGTGGAAACGATCTTAGCATAAATTAAAACATTAGGATATAGACATGATTTAGTTCTTATTTCTTATGTTTTATCAGCATAATCACCGGATTGGACTCTTCATCCAATGTCGTTGCGATCTCTTTCAGTTTGCCTTTCAGTTGCCCTTTCCCGTAAGCCTCGACAAGTTCGTGGGCTTGCAATGCCTGTCCGATTACGAATCCCGGATCTAAAGGTCTTGACATCATATACACTTCTCTTTTGCTGGTATAATCACCATTGTATGTTTTAGGTATGAATACAGAATTTTCTAACCTATCGTACATCAATCCGGAAGTCGGAAACCCTCTCCCTGTTTCAAAATTAAATTCCGCTTTCAACAGGCTCATGAAATAATAACGGTCGGTAAAAACGGTTGGCATAAGAAATACTTCAGGAGGATCCATGGAGTGTATGGAGGGGGTTCTTACGATAAGGGGGATTGTCGTATTAGCATCCGGCAAATAGTGGTATATGGTATCGGATGATGTCTCCATAAGTACCCAATTGGTATGATCTGGAACTATTTGATACATGGCGGTTGGTACTGGAGCGGCCCAGTTCTCCCAGTTTTCCCCATCTCTTGCGACCGGGCTTTTAACTTCATCAAAAGGAATTGATATTTTCCGGGTGATACTTCCATCCTGCTTGGAAAAGATTAAATAATATGGAGGTATGGCGTTTGACGGGTTTTCCAGACTATTATCTGGTACATAAGAGATCAAATTATCCCGGTCGTAATTAAATGTATTTATATGAGATTCCGTACCTTCGGCTTTGAAACTCCTTTTAAAATTTCCGTATAGATCATATACAGAGATTTTACTTCCGGTATAGGCTATAACAAATATTTCCTTGTTTGCTTCATCCAGAACAACCTCCGTAATACCTACATATTCCTCGCCACCTTGCCCTTTCCTGTTTATCATCTTCAAGGCTTTGCCGGTTTTTCTGTCAAAAACAAACAAATTCCCGTCGTTGGCCCAGTTGGTTATTAATATAACTTCTGCACCAATGGCCATTACTTTGCCTTGGGTAACAAACTCATCATTTGTTTCCAACGGGATGTATTCCACATCCATGAAATCCTGTAGTGTCAATTCCTTTTCAGGATAATTCTTTGTAACATCAACTGTGATGAGTTCATTTGTTGATTGTTTATCTTTTCCACATCCCGCTAACGCAAAGAGAAGGATCGCTGAAATTGTGATTATCCATTTCATTATTCTTACGATTTAAGGTTAAACACTTAGGGCGATACGTTCGCTCAATCATGCTAATTACAAAAATAGGTTATTTTTTCTCGACATCTCTTCTTTTTGCTCAAAACTTATAGCGGTGAATGGAATTCTATCCGTTATTTACATAATTTAGGCAAAGGCTTAGCAATGGATGTTGTTTCCTCTCGCTATCTTGCTATCTTGTGGGTCACTTATCAAAAGGTCGAATAGTTCGTTTATTTCCGGGTCGTTGATTCCCAGATCATCCTTTTCGGACTCCAGATGCCAGCTGACCCATGTTTGTCCTTCCAACTTATCCAGTCTTCGCTATCTAAAAAAGCGATATACTCACCTTGGGCAATCTCCAAACCTGGGTTACGGGCAGCGGACGCTCCCTCGTTCTCTTGATGAATCACCTTGATACGATCCTCTTTCTTAGCGTATTCGTCAGCGATCTTTCTGGATAAGTCGGTCGAGCCATCATCCACCAAGACAATCTCCAAGTGCAGATCGCCTTGGTACATCAAGGAATCTATGCATGTGGTCAAATATTTTTTGCTTCTTGGAAGGCCCTTGTATAATCACCGTTACCGGCTATCAGCAAACGACTATTAGGATGAGCTTCTAAGACCATATGGAACGCTTTGATCAAAGAACTCACACCCTTTATTTCGTCAATCCGATCGGCAAAAAAAATAATTGTTTCTCAATTTTTGTATTATAAGAGACAGCCTCCATTGGATTCATAACCATTAGGGATTGGTTTGTTTTTTGTGTTTTATTAACATGATTACCGGATTGGATTCTTCATCTAAACTTGCGGCAATTTCTTTTAATCGTCCCTTCAACTTCCCTTTTTCATAATCCTCAATGAGCTGGGAAGCCTCGATACTTTGCCAAGATGCGATTTTATCGTCTACAGGAAGTGATTTCATATTCACCGCTCTTTTCTCAGAATAATCGTTGTTATATACAATATATTCAAAAATAGCCTTTTCTTGTTTGTCATATAATAAGTCTGTAGTGGGAAATCCCTCATGTGTCTCGAAGTTATATTCTTTTTTAACCGTTTCCATAAAATAATAGCGGTTAGTAAGAATCCCTAGGAAGAGGAATACTTCCGGATTCATGGATTGTACGGATGGGGTCCTTGCTATAATCGGTATCATTTTATGGTCTGATTGGTACTTATATACTGTATCGGATGATTGTTCTACAAGTACCCAACAATCAAAATAGGGAATTATAGGATTATAGTTATCAGGGATCACGTTGTAATATATATCCTTTGCTTTATCAGAATAGTTTACAGCCATTGATATTTTTTCTTTAAATGGAATCTGGATTTGTTTGGTTGTTCCATCCTGTTTAGATATAATAGTAAAAGCAGGCTTGTCTGTTACCCAATAATTATTAGTTATTAAACTTGTTTGGTTGAAATTGTATAAATGAAAGAAATAGAGTTCATCACCTCGTTTAAGGCTTCTTTTAAAATTCCCATCTAAATTATATACTGATATTTTCCTTGAAAAATGATCGAGTACAAATATTTCATTTTGTTTTTCATCAAGCACAATTCTTTGGATGAACGTATATTCTTCTCCACCTTGCCCTTCTCTATTTATTTTTTTTAATCCTTTTCCCGTTTTTCTGTCATAGATAAAGATATCTCCATCTCTGATTTGGTTTCTGGCAAGAATAATATCCTTTCCGATTGCTAGGACAAGACCTTGGCAAATAAAATCGTCCTTTGTTTCCAAAGGAATATATTCGACATCCATAAAATCTTGAAGAATTAGTTCTTTTTTAGGGTAACTTGCCGTAACATCAACAGTGATAAGCTCATTTGTCGATTGCTTATCTTTTCCACATCCCGCTAACGCAAAGAGGAGGATCGCTGGTATTGTGATTATCCATTTCATTATTCTTACGATTTAAGGTTAAACACTTAGGGCGATACGTTCGCTCAATCATGCTAATTACAAAAATAGGTTATTTTTTCTCGACATCTCTTCTTTTTGCTCAAAACTTATAGCGGTGAATGGAATTCTATCCGTTATTTACATAATTTAGGCAAAGGCTTAGCAATGGATGTTGTTTCCTCTCGCTATCTTGTGGGTCACTTATCGAAAGATCGAATAGTTCGCTTATTTCCGGGTCGTTGATTTCCGGATCATCCTTTTCGGACTCCAGATACCAGCTGACCCATGTTTGTCCTTCCAGCTTATCCAGATCATTCTCTAGCTCATAATGTAATGTGGGAAGGTGAAAAACGACTATAGTCGCCTGTTGGAAATATTTCCTGTCGGTGGTTATCACCCAATCAACGGGTATATCCTCTATGTTCAACTGTAGATCTTCCCCATTTATCGTGTTGAATACGAGCATCACTTTTTTACCAGCCTTTATTTGGCAATCTACGCCTGCTACCCAATCAGACATACGCCAATCTTTGTATTTCTTAAATCCTGTTTCTGCGGTAAAATAATAATCTCTACATCTTTGTCGGGAATCAGGAACCATTTGCTCGCAATCTTTCCAAAAACGATCCAGATGGTGTTTCGGTAAAATATAGGAAGAGTCTTTCACTCTAGAAAGCAAAGAGAATGCCTCACAATATAGCCTGTAGATGTTTACGTACCACCAGCTTTTTAATTCTCGATTTTTGATTGAGAAATCGGCTTGTTCGGAGAAGAGTATTAATTGATCTGTGACTCGGAATAGAGATTTCAGACGATGGAATAGTTGTGTCGTGTGCATAACCGAGTTTTCATTTTGACGATAATAATAGAATTCAATGTCAGTGATTACCATCTTTTCCGCATGATATAAAACTACAGGACACCACAATTCATCCTCGTGCATGATACCCTCTTCAAAATGAGCTTGTATCTTTTGAAGATATTCCCTTCTATATATATATTTAAATGGCATTGGTAAATAAAAACGAGTTTTAACTAGCCACATAAATCCTTCTATCCCTAAAAGAATATTTGGAAACTCTCCGGAAATCCTCTTAAAAGGTTTGTCTAAATTTCCGTCTTGATGGCACAACCATATATTCCCCATCACTACATCAGCTTGGTGTTTAGTAGCTTTATGGTATAAGTCCGATAAGGCATATTCTTTGCTCCAATCGTCACTGTCAAAAAAGGCGATGTATTCTCCTAATGCCATATTCAATCCCGTATTGCGGGCAACCGAGGCTCCTCTATTTTTTTGATGAATCACTTTTATTCGATTATCTTTTCGGGAGTATTCGTCCGCTATCGCTCCGGAATGATCAGTAGATCCATCATCAATCAAAATAATCTCGCTGCGGATATGACTTTGATGCATCAACGAGTCAATACAATCCGATATGTATTTTTCCGCATTATACACCGGAATAATGATTGATATATCTATAGCCTTGTGGCTTTCCATGCAATATGATATTAATTATTGATCAATAGTCTCTTGTGAAAACAAAGACTTATAAAATGCGATCATATTTTTCCCGAATGCCACCGAAGAATATTTTTCTAAATATCGTTTTCGGCCGTTCTTTCCGAGCTGTTTCGCTTCTGCCGGATTCTGCAAGAGGTACACGATTTTCTGCGCTAACAAAGAGGTGTCTATTTCTACATTATCGGGAGATATAATAAGTGGTATTTTCAACCCACAAGACTCATCCACTACCTCGTTTAATCCGGATGTTGCTGTCGCCACAATTGGCAATTCATGCATCATCATTTCAACAGGTACATAGCCAAATGGTTCGAATAAGGAAGGTACTACACCCATATCAGCTATCTTATATAATTCGTATAGTTCCGCTTTTTCCAAAAATCCAGTGAAAGTGATTTTTGTATAAATAGTTTTAGCATCTTGTAAATATCTATTATAATCGCCATTACCTGCGATTAATAAGCGACAATTTGGATAATTTTCTAGGACTTGATGAAAAGCTCTAATTAGAAAATTCACTCCCTTTACTTCATCCATTCGTCCAGCTAAAAGAATGATTTTTTCGTCTAATTCTATGTGCCATTTCCTCCGCAAAAGTTGAGGGTCTACAGAGAAATCTATTCTGTCCTCCAATCCATTAGGAATAATATATATTTTTGCCGGATCAAGTCCATAATCTAGACACAATATTTCTTGCATATAATGTGATAAACAAATTATGTAATCTGCCTTAGTGTAATCGGAGCACTCTTCTTTAAATACTTTTTTTACGTTTTCAGAAAAACTATCTAAATACTCCTCATGCAAGATACGTCTTAATCGTTGTATATTGTCAAATATGAGAAATCCCCAGTCTGAGAAATGAGCTACAGAAACAATTTTGCAATCAAAAGCTTCTCTTAGTATATTCGCAAAGCTCCCGTTTAGATAGTAATTTAAATGAAAAACTAAATCTGTTTTATCATTTATATGTAATCGTAATAAATATACGAAATTATGAAAATATAATCTCCATTGTTCTTTATCATCCACAGACCAATGTTTAGATAGAGGTTTAGGAATGTACCAATGGATAATACCTTCTATTTCAGCTATCTCTATTTGAGGCCTATCTGATAATAAATTGACAACAGAAATATGTATATCATTATTTTTCAAAGCGAAAGTTAGTTCGCGGATATAAGTTCCGACACCAAATATGGCTCCACGACAATTTTTGCTAAAGATATATAGATTCATTTATCTTTCATTTTAGTGATTAATACCCAATTACAAGAGCCGTATCCATGAGGAGTCTATCGCATTAAGTGCAGTCAGTTGCAATAGGCCTTTGCCTGCATAGCCTGTAAGTAGTCCCATAGAAGTTCGTATGTTTTCTTTTACCAAGTTAGGGATCTGTTTTAAAGTCTTATGCATTTCATCTGGTAAGAACTCGTTGAAATAATGATCAAATAAATGCAATCTAAAAATACGTTCCATACCTAAATCTTTTAAACGAAAAGAATGTAAATAGGTGTCTATGGCTTGTTTACGCAATTGTCCAAATAGCTCAATGGGAATACACAAATCTGAAAATTCATACAGATCATTGAGGAAACAATACACATCATTTTGTTCTTTCAAAGAAATATTCTGTAGATTTCCTTCGATTCGTTCAATAATTCGCTTCAAGCAATCCTTTGCATGTATAGATGATGGTTCCCGGCGTAAACGAATGATCCAATATCTCCCGTATCCAGTTAATCCATCATAAATACCAAAATTTGAATAAGGTTCATACATCACTGCCCGATAGACACGTTCGTCGAAATCCTCAAAAAAATCTTTTTCTACATTAAAAAAATTATTTTGGATCAAATAATCGATACCCACGCCAATACCTGCAATCCCTTTCTCGTAATCTGCCCGATAATTGGCATGTAATTGTCTTTGCATTTCTCCAATTATGTCTAATGCGTAATCAGTAAATAGCTGATTTTTAGCGTGTTTAGCATAATGGAAAAAGAAAATTGTAATTCCCATTTTACCGTGTATCAAACCGGGGCATTCGGTCAATGTCCCGTTCAGTAAAAGCATATTAGCTGTTTGCTGTAAGTCTTTTTCTAATATGTTCGAGTTTTGTGCGATCATTTTTTATATTTTGCTATCATAAGAACTGGATTAGATTCCTCATTCAATCTTGCGGCTATCTCTTTTAAATGACCTTGCAGTTCACCACCTTCATAGGCCTCCACGAGATCTGGGGCTTCTAATTTGTAAACAAACGAGACCTCTTTATTTATAAATGTTACCCCATGTCCTAAACTCATGATCTCCTCATTTGTATAATCAGCGTTATATATTGAACATTCATAAATTGCGTTCTCTTTTTTATCATACATTAAATCGGTCCTAGGGAGTCCCATATTAGTTGCGAAGTCGTATTCCTTTTTTACAGTCTGCATGAAACAGTAGCGATTGGTAAGAACACCGGGATAAAGAAAAATTTCGGTTTCCATTGATTGTATTGATGGGGTTCTTACTATAAATGGAAATATGTTTTGATCTGGAAATACCCGATAGATCGTATCAGAGGAATGCTCCATTAGTACCCACGTATCATGAAAAGGAATAATTTCTTCATTGCGAGGGCCCGTAGCTCTATTTAGTTCTTTATTAATAATTATACTTGTCTTTTTCTTATCATAAGGAATGTGAATCTCTTTCAATACACTTCCATCTTGTTTAGATAGAATAAAAAATGTGTTTTTTATCTCATCGTTAAATCCATTACTTCCATCATTGCAAATAAGATGATCCTTTCCTAGATTAAATACTCGATCATAAGAAGTCCCATCCTTAAATTTAAAGCATCGCTTAAAAGCACCAAATAAATCATATACATATACTTTTTTTGACCAATGATCGACAACAAACAACTCTTTATTTTCCTCATCAAGAGTAACACGCAAAAGAAATCTATATTCTTCAGCTCCTGAACCTTGCCGATTAATCTTTCTGAGTCCATTGCCTTTTCGATCAAAAATGAATATATCACCATCGGAAGAACGATTTAGGTTTCTAACGATAATCATATTCTCACTAATATCTTGCATATAACCCATCGTGGTAAATATATGGTTCGTATCCAGCTGGATGTACTCTATGTCGAAGATATCTTGAAGGGGCAGTTTTTTCTTAGGATAACTTTTTGTCACATCTATCGTGATCAATTCATCCACGGATTGCTTGTTTTCTTCGCATCCAATCAGTGAGGCTAGAATCATTGCGGAGATTATAATTGCAGTTTTCATTATTATATTATTTATGGTTATAAACATAGGATGTCTCTGTCTTTTAATGTTTTACATGGCAAAGATTGGGGCGGCCAATTGCTATCTCATAATTGGAAGGAGACGGACACATCCATTGATAAATACACGTATTACAAGGTTCTTGGTTACGGATGCGTAGCCAAGATTTACCTTCCACTATTTCTTTTTGTATTAACTCAAAAATACCGTGAGTATCTATATTTCCTAATACAGGATGGTTTATGTTGGCTAATATATCACCATTTGGCATAATATTTATTTTTCCAAAATCATGTGTATTCATTAACTGCTTAATGAAAAAATCTTTTATAGATATTGATGTGGATAGAATATCTTCTTTATTTAGATAAATATTTTCTTTAAAAAAGATGATATTGTCTTTAGTGTATACAGGGTTTAATTGAAATTTTTCAATCTGATATTCATTAATAAGTTCTTCCGCTTGTTGATAATCTTTTAAAGATGTTATATTGAAAATATAATTAAATGGTAAATTTAATTTTTGCAATATTTGTATAGAAGTTTTCCATTGTTCTTGATCTATCGGAAAATTAATAGATATTTTATATGAAAAGTTGTTCTTGAATTTTGGGTCTAATAGTGTGATATTATTATATGAGCATATTATGTTTTTTAAAGATTCTTTTTGATTTAAAAATAATAATAATTCATCTATGTTTGTGTTTTTTTTATAGTCTTCAATGATGTTGAAAATTAAATTATCGGGCATTGTTTGTAAATAATTGATCAATTTGGTTATATTGGAAGTGTGATTAATATAAAGGCTTACTTCGAATAATGTTTGTAATATGTTTTCGATCTTTAGAAAATTACATTTATCTTTATATTTGTTTGAAATATTGATATATGGTAACACTTGAATTGGTTTTCCTTTTGATAAATTAGTATCAATGATATCTCCCATATATTTATCTCTAACTTCATGGATGAAATTGTAAATGTCTTTCTGTATATAATGATTGTGACTTAATAAAGTTACACCGCAATTTTCCTCTTTAAGTAAATCTTTTATTAAAAGGATTACTTCTGTTTTGTTAGATTCTATCGTCACTTTATCAAGTGTGTTATATAATAAAGCATATTTATCCGTAATATTTACATATACGTATGGCTCAATTGTGAACCAATAATCGGTTGAAGTATTCATGGCATTATTCGAATATTAATTGATTAATTATTTGAAAAAAATCATTCGGAGATTTTTCTAAATAAGAAAAAATGCGATATAATTTGTTCTTGAAAGCTTCTTCGTCTTGGAAATCAGGACAAACAAACTCTCCCATATCTGATTTTTCTAGATTTTCTAAATTCAATAAACATGTAGAACAGGCTTTTCCTGAATAACAATGTTGACAAACATTTTTGCAATGCATAAAATAAGAATTATATTTTTGAGTAATTCTTTTAATATCAATAGATATCTGATTGTCTACTTTTCCCAAGGAATGTTTATAGCTAACTTTCTCACAAGGTAACAAATCATGGCATGTGTTTAAAAACATTTTTGTCTGAAAGGGCAAACAAGTCCCTGTTGGTATAGAATCTAATTGATCATATAACAAATTAAGTAAGTTTGAAAGATAGAAGTTAAGAGAATAATTTTTCAAAAATTTCTTTGATTCATCGAATGGGATAAGTCGTTCCTTAACTATGGGTAATAAATTTGAATCTTCTTTTTGAAACTCTATTTCACTCTCCATTCTACCATGAAACATTTCTTTGAAAATATCTTTTTTTTCGGGATTTATATGATCTGAATTTAATTGTGATATTCTTGGAATTTTGTGGTATTTATTATAAATAAAATTATAAATTGATTTTACTGAATTTCGATTATGTAAAACTGCATTAAAGCTTATTTGATTAATGAAATATTCGGGATATTTTTGTTGTATCATATCTAGGTTTTTAATAACTTTATGAAATGAATTTTTATTATTATCTGCATAGGTACGATAACTCTGAGCTTCTTCGTCTCCATCTAAACTTATTAGTAATCTAATATTATTACAAACAATATAGTCAATATATTTATCTATTAAAGTGGCATTGGTTGTCATGTTGAATGTTAGATCTAATTCTTTTTTACTATTTAAAAGTTTAGCCTCCTCTATTATTCTTTCTATAAAATGAAAATTGACAAGAGGTTCACCCCCGAAAAAACTAATTGCTAATTTTGTTCTTTTTTGTTTTATCTCAAAAATGTATTTTAAAAAGTTAAGAGCATATTCTGTATTTATATTTTTAGATTCATTCTTAGAAAAGTTGTATAGTTTGCCTAATGAACAATATTGACATTTTAAATTGCAGTGATCTGTCGTTTCAAAAACGATTTGTTTAGTCCTAATAATGTTATCTTTCACTATATTTTCGCTTAAAATCGCTTCAAATTGAAAAGGCCTAGCTGTACCAAAAAAATCATGCTCTTTTAAATATGTATATTTTTTCGAATAATAAGAATCTATCTCTGTTGATTTTTCATGTGCTTTTTTCAATTCTGGATGTATCAACATGGAAAACATATGTTGAGTATCATATAAATAAGAATTGTTATTTTGTGTGGAATGTATTATTGATTTTCTCATAATTTATTAGGAATAATGTTATTTTATAAATATTCAAGGTCTTTATAGACCTTGAATATATTAATTATCAATATCTTATTATAATAAGATATCACAGAGAATAACTAATTAGGAAACTCTAAGAATACTTAAAAGTATCAGAACTTGCTAAGAAGTAGGTGCCATCTAAACAAGTTGAATGGCAATCACATCCACCTTTTAAGATTTTCATGTCACGTTTTTCCAATTCATTTTCACTAAGCTTATTTAGCTTCAGTTTACCTAATGTCTTTTTAGGTGTTTCCATATTATTCCTCCTTTTTTAGAGAATTAGACCATTATGATTATAGTGTTATCAAAGATAATATTACTTATTTATTGATTATTAGCCCAATTAGGCTTATTTTTCTACTTTTAGTACGCATATGCTGTTTTTTTAGAATCTTTTAAATTCTCATGTTAGAAATAACAAGCGTGTTTTCTCTTTCCTTGAAAGGGATTATTTTTAGTTACCCTGCTTCGTCGACGAAGTAAATTACCAGGAATACATATGTCTAGTAAAATCTCTGTTCAGGGCTCTTTAGGAATATTTGAAAAGGTCTGCGCTTATGAGACCGTTGTTATTAGAACAATTTACATGACACTCGCATCCCCCTCTCAAAATTCTCATGTCACGTTTTTCCAATTCATTTTCACTAAGCTTATTTAGCTTCAGTTTACCTAATGTCTTTTTTGGGTGTTTCCATATTATTCCTCCTTTTTTAGAGAATTAGACCATTATGATTATAATGTTATAAAGATAATACAACTTATTTATTGATTATTAGCCCAATTAGGCTTATTTTCTACTTTTAGTACACATATGCTGTGTTTTAGAATCTTTTAAATTCTTCTGTTTGAAATATCAAGCGTGTTTTCTCTTTCCTTGAAAGGGATTATTTTTAGTTACCCTGCTTCATCGACAAAATAAATTAGCAGGCATGCCCATGTCTAGTAAAATCTCTGTTTAAAGCTCTTTAGGAATATTTGAAAAAGTTTACGCTTATGAAGTTGGTGTTATTAGAACAATTTACATGGCATTCGCATCCTCGTCCAAAAATTCTCATATAACATTGATACCGTCCCCGAACACGCCTTTGTAAAAGTTGCGTCCTAGACGATAGTCTGATTTTAAATGTCCGATAGTTGGTTCTATCCCTGTGTCCTTGCAGAAAAGTTTATGCTTCTTTTTACGTTGGTAATAACTGTCTTTAGCCTTAGGGGTATCGGGAATCAATATTTGAGTTGAGTTTATTTCTTTTTCCCTCGGTAACCTCTATCTCCTGCCAGTTTCTTAATCCTTGTCCCTGTTAACCGCCAGACCTGTTCGAGGCTTTGCTCGATGGTATGCCCATCGTATTCATTGCGGAAGGAGCAGGCACCCAAAATAACTCCGGTTATGGAACGTATGATAGACATTTTGTTTCCAAACTTATACTTCTTATGCTCCTTACCTTTACTGATGCATTGAACATCCCGTTCATGAATAAAGTAAATCTTTTGAGTGGAATTACAGTGTTGCGAAAGAACCTTTTCGAAGATGGGACGCATGGGCAGATTGAGACTTCTTGCTATATAGAGAACCTTACCGACTATTTTCTAATGCAGTTTGGCATCAGTAGAATAAGTCACATTCTTTTCCTATATGGTGGAGTCGATAAAAGCTGTATCGTGATGATCTTTGGCATTTTTGTCATTATTCACACGAATACTTTCCGCAAGAATAAGCTCTATTCCTTTTTCTCCGATACGTTTGCGGAAATGAACCAGTTCGGAGGCATTACAAGGAAAAGAAAGAGTGAACTCTTACATGCCACAAAAATATTGAAAACAAGCATTCTCACTCCATTGCTCTACAACAGACTCGTCTGAAAGGTTACGCAAATATTTGAGAATTAACAAACCACACATTAAACGAATCGGCTTATCGGGACGACCATTGTCCGAGCAATACAACGGAGTAAAACCCTTTTCGATCTTGTCCAGTCGATTTTATGTGAAAATTTATACAGAGGATGCTGCTGGTTTAACAAACCATCTAGAGAGGAGAATAAAGTCGGAACTGTCTGAGTAGGGCGTATCATAAAAAAAATCTGCAAGTTTAGACATCCAATGATATAAAAACTTGCAGATTTATCAAAGAATATCTAAAGATAATACAATGTATATCAATAGATAAATCCCTTCTTAAGTGATGACTACCTAATGTTTTTTTCTGTTTTTCCATCTTATACTCCTTTTTTAGAAGATTCAACAATGATAATAATAGTTCAAAAATATTGTTATTTATTTTATGACTATTGACTTAATTGTGGTTATTTCTTGCAATTTGAATTTTTTCCTTGTCTTATAACATATCTTATGGCTATAAACCTCAACTTTTTTTGAAAACTGTATCTTTAGGTTGTGGTTCTATGTTCTCTTAGAATTTAATAAACGATAAGCACAGGCAAATTCAATAGCCTCTTGCATGGAATGTACCTCCAATTTAGTATATAATACTTTTATCTGATTACGTATAGTATATTCACCTTTACATAAATCACTTGCTATTTCTATCATACTTTTACCTTGTTGAGCAAGCATAAGTATCGCTTTTTCTCGTTCTGTAAGCAGTTCTCTTGTTTGTTGTTTCCAGCGTCTAGTGATAAAATTATACTTTTCGTATATTGATATGTTTTTGTTATGCAGTAATAAATTTCCAGTCTCTTTGTGGGTTGAGCTTCCTACAATACAAATAAGGTAGCGCAATTGGTTATTTAGACAAATAGGTTTCATCCGTTGATATACCATTTGTGATAGGAAGCGTGATGAAAAAGAATATTTGCGAAGCAAGCGAAAGGTACAAGAAAAATAATCTATTTCATTCCATTTATCTTTTCGGTCATTTAGGTATTGAGGAATGATCTTAAGTATGTTTGTCCATAAAGGCAAGTCATCAGGATGGATTATCTGTGTATAGAAATCATGGCCAAGCCTTATCGCTTCTTCCCCGGAATGATCACATAAGAATAGATTATCGGGTTTGATATAGCAAAATTGCTTTTGAACTATATCCAATACGTAGAAGCTATCGGTGATAATAGAAGAGAATAGTTTACAGTATTGAATAAATACAGACTCTTGCTCATTAACGGTATCTGTTATTCTCCCAGCATATTCGGAAAAAAGATCTTCAAAGGTATTCATAATCATATTATTTTTAGGTTAATTCTTTAGTTTACTCGTGCCAACTGCCGAAAAAATAATGTATCGCAAATGATTTTTCAACTTTGCTCTCAATACTCATGGATGTTTCCTCATTCATGATTTTTCTTATATCTGAATGAGTTATAGGTGCAATGAGTTCTGCCGGAATTAACGTAATCCGTTTTTGATATTTACTATTATCATATATCCGGGTTGTTAGAAATGGGCCTGTGGTATTAAGTATTAATTCTACTGAATCAGTGTATGTTCTGGCTTTTGTGTTATCATAAAAAACAGCATCGATCAACTCTTTGAAATAAGGATGCTCCGGAACTGTTGCCATAAAAGCATTTCCAACAATGTAAGGTATATGGATACGGACAGCGTGAGCTTCCGGTTCCAATCCCATGGCACATTCTGTATTACATAATATAGGAGTGATGTTTTCCGTACATTCATAATCCATGTCTACATATAGACCACCAAACTTATAAAGTATTAAATACCGGATTGCGTCCCAACGTTGTACATTATGTGGAAAAGCATTATAGGCCGGAATAAATTCCGGATAATAGGTCTTCAAAAATGTCTCAATATCATTTTTATTCCAAAACCGATACTCCCAATCGGGATTTAGCTCTTTCCATGATTGAGAAATCTCGACTAAGGAAGGAGGTGGTCCCGCTAAATCCTCATAGATCTGATGAATGATCTGTGGAATTTTAGGATGTATATGATTATTTCGGATTGCGGCGACAAAGTGCTCTTTTAAGTAAGAGTATTCTTTAGGCATATACAGATCCTCGAAAGATGTATTATATTCTTTGGTTTGTGAATATAAATCGGCTTCTATGTCCGGACAGATGAAAGAAGGATAAACAATATGGTCGATTTCTTCGTTTTTGATGTTTGTAAAAGGATGATTCTTTATGGCATGGGGCGTTTTGTCATTATATGCGATCTTTGTTATTAAATTTTTGTTTGGAATGATCGATAATCTATTATTGATAAGGTTTGTGTAAGCATATTTGGCCTCCCAAAAACCTTCATTGTCATGATTCGCCATATTGAAGAGTCTGTTCCAACGATATTGGAATGGAGCGTGAGAGGGTAAATTTGATAAGTAATCTAATTGTTTAAAAAGGTCGTACTTGTTTTCGTGAAGGCAGTGCTCTTGCCAAACTCTTCTCCAACCAGCCCATCCGGATACGTGGGTTAGGTTTGAATAATAGAAAGTACCGTCTCCCCTGTTTTTCCCGAATTGGTAATTGCTTCCGGATATGTGTCCGATGCGTTCATCGTGTCTGAACTTTTCCAGCAATGTCGTACAAAAACCAAAGAATGAAATGGAAGGTACACAATCATCTTCTAGAATGACTCCTTCTGGCTCTTGCTCGAAGAACCAAGAAATCGAATCAAAACAGTGTTTGTCGTATCCTTGATTTTTTTCCTGATATAGTTTAAATACTTGGCATTCCCAGTCAATGTGGGAAACAATGAACGTTGTTTCCTTACTTATTTTACGCTGTGTGTCATTAGTTGATCCATCTACTGCGATATATAGTCTTCTCGGTTTCACCACTTTGATGCGATCAAATACTTGCTTTATATTTGATCGATTAAAAGCTATAAGGAGAATCGCTATTTTGGGGTCGTAGATTATCATAATATGTATTAGTTCTTGATTAATGACAAACTTAGTATTTTTGTTAGGTTACGCTTAGAATTCCTAATAACATAGTTCAATGCAAGCATTCAGGAAAAACGTATCATTGGGGGCACTGTACAGTGATTATCACAATAGTGATGGATCAACTATATAATACTGTTTAATCCTGAAGCTTGCATATGATAAAGAATAATACCTAATTATTTTGTAGGATGAATTCTCCCATAAGCCAACCTAACTGATGCTCTAACTTTACGTAAAATCGTCCTGTACTCTCATTGTTTAAAATGATAGTTATACATTCTCCTGTTTCACCAGAGATGTTGTCTTCCATTATTACAGTACCTTGTTCGTCGGTTATAGTGATGGTTAGGTTTTCAAGCGCATTCATAAAATCCACACTCAAAATGTTCCCTTGTATGGATAATGAAGGTGGAAGAGGATTAATTGAGCGATAATATTTATCCCCCCATTTCCCTCGTGTCTCAACCGGATCTCCATAGACCAACTGCACAGAAAGAAGAGCTATAAGCCCTAATAAAATAGCAAATCTTTTTCTCATGGTATTAAATTTTCTTGTAGGCAAATGTAAGACTTTAAGGATGAACTTGTTTTTATAAAACTGCACATTTTGTAATAAAAATTTGTGCAGTTTTGTAAAAAATTAAATGTGAAAGTGTTATATATCAAGTATATATCTATCAAACTCCTTAGCCGGAACATCTTTGTTGAATGCTTTTTTATATAATCGCTTTCGTAGCATCGTAATATTTGTATCGCTACAACATAACAATCGAGCAATAACTGTTGGCTTTACTTGTATCTTTAGTAGATAACATAAACGTTTCTCTGAGATGGTTGATCCGGGTAATGTTTTACTTAATGTAGAAGCAAGCGTAGGATAAATGAGATCGATTTTATCGAGAAGAGCTTGCCAGTCTTCCGGGGCCGGTGTCCAATTTTTCTTATCATGGAATTGTGCATATAATGATGAATTTTTAAAAGCTATCTCTTCCGCACGGTTTTCTTGAATATGCTTTTTATGTTTGAGTGATTGTATCTCATTCTCCAAGTGCGTGCGCATAGTATTCAAACTCTCTATTTTCAAGTTTTGATCTTGTAAATGTTCTTTCAAAGAATGTAAAGTTTGCTCATTCAAGGCTATTTGTTCTTCATAGTCGTGAATCTGGTTTTCATAGATGGACAATCGTTCTTTGTTTTGGATATCTTTTTCTTGTTGTCGAAGAATTAGCTGACTTTTTTCTTGTTTGTGTTTAAAATAAGCATAAGTTGATAGCGAAATTACTAAAAAACAGACTATCATAACGATTATGATCCTCAAATTAGATACCGCATTCTTGGCTTGTTCTTTTGTTAGTTTTAGTTCTGTCTCTTGATGATCATAAAGTGCTTGATATTTCCGGATAGATTCCATTTCTCCTTGTGCATGAAGAGAATCATGCATACTTGTATATTTCTGATCTAACAGGACGTATTGCTTCCAGTCATTTTGCTTATAGGCTATTTTTTTGAGGGTGGCATATGCGGAAATACGTGTGTCTAGCCTTGTCGTTTGTTCTTTGCAAATATTCAAATAGAATAAAGCGGAATCTAATTTATTTACTTGATTGTAATAGTCTCCTAATGTCGCATGAAAGGAAAAATCGATATTGTCAGAAAAATTATTCGCTTGCATTCTATCCAAAAATGATTTCATTTTCATTAAATACTGATTCGCTAGCGAATAATCTTTCTTTTCTATATATAAATTTCCTAACTCCGAATAAATAGACCATTCATCGAAAGATCGTATTAGGGCAATTGCGTCTAAGTAGCAAGCGATTGCGCTATCAGGAAGTGCTAGCATTTGATAAACACGGCCTAGATCACGTGAAGCGTAAGCTTGACCGATAGAATCGTTAATCGCACGAAAATTTGAGACAGCTTTTTTCTGGAAAGATAACGCTTTTTCGTAGACATCTTGAAAAGTGTAGAGTATTCCAATATAGTTATTTACTCTTCCCAGTAAAGCGTGATCTTTTATCGATTCTTCATCCCGTAAGGCTTTTAGATAACACTCTTGGGCCTTTAGTGGATGGTTCTGATCTTGGCTGATTCTTCCCCTATAATACCAAGCTTTCGCTTTTCGTTCCAGATCGTCTGTTTCCTCATAATAATCCGTTGCGATCGTGATCAGCGAGTCGGTTTCATGCTTAACAAAAGTTTTGTCTTGCGCTTCCGTCAGCAATAAATAATAATGTGCCTTATCTTTTCGGGATAGGTTTTCTTTGTTCTCTATTTGCTCAAGGAGCATTAAGGCGCTATCCGGATGTTGGGGCATAAGGTTCTCTATTTTTCGGAAGTCTATGGTTTGATGGCCCATTCCGTCGCAAGAGATCCATATAATAGGTATTAGAATTAACAGGAAAACAATGTTTTTCTTCATCTGCGTATTATTTGTTGGCGATAAAGATAATACAAAAAGGCGAGGATATTCCGGCTGGAAAGTCCGACTTTTTTGAACGGTTTTTATTTATGTTGTAAATGCATTGAATAACAGATTGTTACGCTAGGTGTAAACTGTCTGTTTATGGCTTGTCAAATGAATAACTTACGGTTTGTCAAGTGAATAACTTACGAGTAGGGGTAGCCGTAAGCTTACGAGTTGGGAAATGATTAGTTATTCACTTGAGGAGCCTTTTGGGGGAGAAATATACTTCGATGCCACTTGAAGTATATCTTCTCCGGGCATAGGATATATACTGTATCGGCAAAGTGAGTATATCTGGATAAAAACATGACTTTTTCACCCAACCAGCCACTTCTCGATATTGCGGGTCTCGGAAGAGAAGTTCACGCCGATCTTGAAGACTTCCCGGTCGTCTCCGGCGAAGGGTAGGGCGTAGCCTTTCTCCTCGATCTGCCGCAGGGCCTCCTCGGCGGTTCCGTTGAGCTTGAACTCCATGATATATACATAGCGATCGGTTTGCAAGACGAGGTCTATACGCCCGTTCGAGGTATGGTACTCCACTTGCGTGTACAGGCCGACCAGCTTGAAGACGATGAAGAGGACGTTCCGGTAATGCAGCTCCGTGTCTCGTTCCGGCTTTTGCCCGGCGATCACCTCGTAGGGTGTGTCGGCGAAGAAGCTTTGGAGGCGGTGGAAGAAGGCGTCGTAATTGCCAGACCGTATCTCCCGAACGAACTGTCCGATCTCGAAGGGGGTCTTAGAGGCTCTGACGCTGGTATAAAAGGGTAACAAGTATTTGACGAAACCCTCTTCCACCTCCCGATTCGGAAAACCTAGGCGGTAGATCCCGAACTCGGGTTCATAGCCCTTGATGGTCAGGTATCCGCTTTGGTAGATGACGGGTATGGGATTGTTCGAGGCGGAGTCGATGCTGTTCAGCACATCGGCGTCGGTCTCCGTGTTGGCCATCTCGTAGAGGTCGTAATGGGTGTGCTTGAGCAGCTCCACGAGGTAGGAGGGTGTTCCGGTCTCGAACCAATAGTCTCCGAATTTCCTTCTGGCGAAGGTGTTCAATAAGCTGAAAGGATTATACATGCCGATGGAGTTCTCCACGAAATGGTAGCCGTCGTAGCGGTCCTTGAGCTTTCGGCTGGTTTCCTCGCAGGTCATATCTTGCGTGTCGGCCAGTTCCTTCAACTCGTCTTCCAGATAAGTATGGATATCTTTCTCGGTGATGCCGCATATCTCCACGTAGCGTTCGTCCATTGATAGGTCCATGAGGTTGTTGAGGTCGCTGAACACGCTTATCTTGCCGAACTTGGTCACACCTGTGAGCAGGGCGAAGCGGATGGCCCTATCCATGGTCTTCAATACGCCGTAGAAGGGTTTGAGCATGTTCCGGAGCCGGTTTTGCATCTCCTCGTCGTGCAAGTTCTGTAGCAAGGGCTTGTCGTACTCGTCTATCAGGATCACGGCCCTTTGTCCGGTTTTGCGGTAGGCCCGGTCGATGATTCCGGCGAAACGGAGGGGCAGGGTCACTTCCGAGGGACGTGTCCCATATTCGTCTTCGTACCGGGACAGGATGTCGTTTAATATCTTGTATAAGCTATCCGGAGAGTCGTATTGGGAGATATTCAGGTCAAAATGGAGGATCGGGTATTCTTTCCAGTCCTTTTCCAGTTTCTCCATGGCCAGTCCCTCGAACAGCTCCTTTTTCCCTTGGAAATAGGCCTCCAGCGTGGACAGCAACAGGCTTTTCCCGAAGCGTCGGGGGCGGCTGAGGAAGTAATACTGTCCGGTAGTAACCAATTGATAGACCAAGGCTGTCTTGTCAATATAGAGATAGCCGTCCTTGCGAATTTTCTCGAAGTTCTGTATGCCGATGGGATAAATTGTCTGGTTCATATCGTCCTATATTTTATGCGACTTATAAGCAAAGTTACATAAAATATAGGAGAGGAACCGTATCTTTAGAAGTAAATTTTCAACAATAATATCTTACTATGAAGTCGATTTACAATTCGCTGATAATAAGATAGATAAATATGCTTGTCGGATTTCCGTAAAAACACGTACATGTTTTCACGGATTCACGTACGTGTTTTTGGGAATTCACGTACGTGTTTTCCGAAAAACATGTACGAATAAAAAACAAGTCTGGAAAAATAGACAATAAGTAAGAAGTTTTTTACTCCTTATACTTAGCCACCATAATCACGGGGTTGGATTCCTCATTCAATCCCGCTGCGATCTCATTCAAGCGGCCTTTCAGCTTACCTTTCCCGTAGGCTTCCACCAACTCATTGGCTTCTAGTTTCTTTATGAAAGCGATCCCATCGTTATTGATGATCTTTAGTATTCCGTGTTCGTACCACATATTAACGGGTGTCTGATCTACGAAATCGTTATTATATACGACACACTCAAAGATAGCGTCCTCTTGTTTATCATATACCAAGTCGGTTCTGGGGAATCCGGTTTCTTTCTCAAAATCCCATTGTTTCTTTGTTGTTTGCATGAAATAATACCGGTCGGTAAGAATACTTGGATAAAGAAATACTTCCGGGGCCATAGAGCGGATAGGTGGAGTCCTTACGATAAAGGGTTTGATAGAGTGATCTTGCGAATAACTATAAATCGTATCTGTAGATGGCTCTACTAAAACCCAACTTCCATTTTGGGAAATTAATTCGGTATTACGAGGTCCCGCGGCCCAACCTCCTTTCGATAAAAACGGTGATATCTTATGCTCATAAGGGAGTTCGATTTCCTTGACAATGCTCCCGTCTTGTTTGGACAGGAGCCAAAATGCGCTTTTTCTCAGATTTATATAATTGCCAATCTCATCGTAGCAGATTAAGTTGTCTTGATCGAAATTGTATGTCTTCCCGCTATTGAAATTAAAATCTTTATCGTACTTTAAAGTTCGCTTAAAGTTTCCGGACAGGTCGTATACGATAAACTGGCTCGAGTAGTAATTGTTGATAAACAGCTCACCTTTCTCCTCATCGAGGGCAATAGACCCGATATTCGTGTATTCTTGGCTACCTTGACCGCTTCGGTTGATTTTTCTCTGGCCTTTTCCGGTCCGGTCGAAGATAAATATATCTCCGTCTTGTCCGTTCTTGTTTCTAAGGATTATGAGATTTTTGCCGATGGCTTGCATGCTGGCTGAGGTTATGAACTCCTCATTCGTTTCTAATGGGATGTATTCCACATCCAAAAAGTCTTGAAGAATCAGTTCCTTCTTCGGATAATTTGCTGTGATATCCACGGTTAAAAAGTCGTTAGCCGGTTGCTTGCCACTTTCGCATCCCGTTATCAGGAACAGGATCATCGCAGAGATTGTGAGTATAAGTTTCATGGTAGTATGTTTTTAAAGGTGTCCCTTTAGCAAACATATGCTTTTCTCACTGTCAGAAAAATATTTTATACATCTATTTTCGTGAATGTGTTGTTTAACATTATCTTTGCAAGTCAATGAACGTGAATATGGAAGATGATTTTGATATAAGGGATGCCCGGATGCCGGAAAACGAGCGAGAGTACGAGAACGTGCTTCGGCCGCTTTCGCTCCGTGACTTCAGTGGACAGGCGAAGGTGGTGGAGAACCTGAAGGTGTTCGTCATGGCTGCCCGCATGCGTAAGGAGGCGCTGGATCATGTGCTTTTGCATGGGCCTCCCGGGTTGGGAAAGACGACGTTGTCGAATATTATAGCGAACGAGTTGGGGGTTGGTTTCAAGGTCACGTCGGGGCCGGTGCTGGATAAGCCGGGAGATCTGGCCGGGGTATTGACCTCGCTGGAGAAGAACGACGTGCTTTTTATCGATGAGATTCACCGGTTGAGCCCGATCGTGGAGGAATACCTGTATTCCGCTATGGAGGATTACCGGATCGATATCGTGATCGATAAAGGACCAAGCGCTCGCTCGATACAGATCGATTTGGCTCCGTTTACATTGATTGGCGCTACGACCCGTAGCGGCTTGCTGACTAGTCCGCTGCGTGCCCGTTTCGGCATCAATATGCACTTGGAGTATTATGATATGGAGACGCTGACGAAGATCGTGCTCCGTAGTGCTAATATCTTGAATGTAAAATGTGAGTTGAACGCCGCTAGAGAGATCGCTTCCCGTAGCCGGGGTACGCCTCGTATCGCCAACGCTTTATTGCGCCGTGTGCGTGATTTCGCTCAAGTGAAGGGGAACGGAGATATCGATAAGGCGATCGCTTGCTTCTCTTTGGAGGCGTTGAATATAGACCGGTATGGCTTGGATCAGATCGATAATAAGTTGCTGACGACGATTATTGATAAATTCCAGGGAGGCCCGGTCGGATTAACGACGATCGCCACGGCTTTGGGCGAGGACCCCGGAACGCTAGAAGAAGTGTACGAGCCTTTCTTGATCAAAGAGGGCTTTATCAAACGCACGCCCCGTGGCCGTGAGGTCACCGATTTAGCTTATACCCATCTGGGACGTAGCCGGGTGGGGGAACAAGGTTCTTTATTTGATTAGACAGATACGATATGGCAGGAGGAATGAAGCGGCTCGCTAAAGAGACAGCCGTTTATGGATTGAGTAGTATAGTGGGGCGTTTCCTGAATTGGATGTTGGTGCCGATGTACACACGTGTGTTGGCCGGAACAGGGGATTATGGGATTGTGACGAATTTATATGGTTGGACAGCCCTGTTGCTGGTCTTGCTTACTTATGGCATGGAGACGGGGTTCTTCCGTTTCATCAATAAGAAAGAGGAGCAAGAGCCGATGCGGGTGTACGCTTCCGTGCTGTATTGCCTGCTGGGAAGTTCGGCGCTGTTTAGCGTAGCGGTTTTCGCCTTGTTACCATCTATTAGTGCCGGCTTGGGATATGGTGACCATCCGGAGTATATCGGGATGATGGCGGGTATCGTGGCGGTAGACGCTTTTTGTTGCATTCCGTTCGCTTATCTTCGGTATAAGGGAAAAGCATGGCGTTTCGCCGGGATTAAGTTGCTGAGTATTTTCTTGAATATTATCTTGAATATATTCTTCTTGATCACTTGTCCGTGGTTGCATACGCACTATCCGGAGGCGATAAGCTGGTTCTATCGTCCGGATTATGGGGTAGGCTATGTATTCGTGGCGAACGTGTTTACGACACTGATAACCTTATTGCTTTTGATCCCGGATATCTTGCCGGGCATACGGGCGAAAGTAGACGGAACGGTATTGAAACAAATCTTGCGTTATTCCTTCCCGATCCTTATTCTAGGTATTGCCGGTATCTTTAACCAGACGGCAGATAAGATCCTGTTTCCATTCTTGTTTGATGATAAGGAGTATGCGAATGAGCAATTGGGTATATACGGCGCATGCTTCAAGATCGCCGTGGTGATGGTGATGTTCACGCAGGCTTTCCGGTATGCCTATGAGCCGTTTATTTTCGCTAAAAACAAGAGCGATGATAATAAGAAAGCCTACTCGGAAGCGATGAAATATTTCATCATATTCGCCTTGTTTATCTTCCTCGGGGTAATGTTCTATATCGATATCTTGAAGTACTTTGTCGGGCCGGCCTATTATCCCGGATTACGGGTGGTGCCGATCGTGATGTTGGGCGAGTTGTTCTTCGGTATTTATTTCAACCTCTCCTTATGGTATAAGCTGATCGACCAGACACGATGGGGCGCCTATTTCTCCACGATCGGATGTGTGGCCACGGTCTCTATCATCTTGCTGTTCGGTCCCTCGTACGGTTATATGGCTTGTGCGTGGGCATCGTTCTTTTGTAATTTATTGATGATGCTTTTATCCTATTTTGTAGGACAAAAGAAATTCCCGATCGAGTACGACTTGAAATCCGCGTTTCTTTATTTCGGAGTGGCGACGGTGTTATACGTGGCAGGCATGGCACTGCCGATACAGTCTGAATGGCTCCGGTTGGGATACCGTACAATCTTATTAGGCGTATTCATCGCGTTTATGGTTAAAAGGGATTTACCTTTACGAGAACTCCCGTACGTAGGACGTTTCTTTCGTTAATCGGTAGGTTCGGAGGGCTTGGACGGCGTGGCGATTGGCATCGTGATAACGAAGCGTGAGCCTTTCGTATAAGACGGATCTGTCTTTATCTTACCGTTTAGCCGGTTAACGATCAAGCGACATAGGTAAAGCCCCAGGCCAGAGCCGGGAATGAAATCATTGGTCTTCGTGAAACGCTCGAATATCCATTCCTGTTTGTCTTGAGGGATGCCGCAACCCGTATCTGTTACCGACAGGGTCACTAAATTGGCTCCGCTATCCAGATGGTATGAAAGTGTGATGCTTCCTTTCTCCGTGAATTTATTTGCGTTTGCCAGCAGATGCGAGATGATCAAGCTGAAATAAGCGCGGTTGGTCAAGATCATATCATTCTCCTTATCGCCTTCCACCACATAGTTGATCTCCGGCTTCTCTTGATATTTCTTTACCTGTTGCATCTCATATAAACAAAGCTCATGGATTCGTGTGGGAACAAGAGGAAGGGAATCATTGCCGCTATCGAGCTGGGCGATCTCAAGGAGATTGTTCAGCATGGAAGTCAAGTGGTAACAGTTTTCATAGATAATACGGCTGAAAGCCTGTTTCTCGTCCATGGAGATATCGTCGTTGGTGATGAGTTCCGAGAAACCGTTGATCGCGTTTAAGGGAGTCCGTATCTCATGCGACATATTCCGGATGAAGGCGGTCTTCATCTCCTCGCTCTCTTGTGCCTTCTGGTTCGCTATCAGGACCTGCTCGTTGGATTTCTGTAATGCTTGATAAAGAGATCTCATCTTGCCTAACCGGAAAAAGATATAGAACACGGCGCATAAGGCTAGAAGCAATAGGGATATATATAGGTAATTCTCCTTCTTGCTTTTCTGCAATTCCAATTCCAATGATTTCTTTTCGATCACCAACTTGTTCGCCCCTTTCTCGATCTCGAGATTCTCCATTTTCTTTCGGAGTTCTTGCATACGCAAGGTATCTAGCAATACCGCATACTCTTTGGATGTCTCATAGGCCTCCTTGTACATCCGGAGGCTGTCGTAGGCGGCGGCTTTTGCGGATACATAGGCGATTACATGCTCCTTGTAAAGCGGTATTTGTTTGGAGAAATTGATCAAGGAGTCGCTGAACTCAATGAATTTCATGTAGTCCTTGATGTTTAGGTAATAATTGGCGGAAGTATAGTATAGCTCGTATTCCGGGGTGGTGCTAGCCGCCTCCGGATAAGCCTTCAATAACTTTTGGAACTCATGGAAATAGGAAGTGGCCAAATCCTTCCCGATAGCCTCGGCGCTGATGGCGAGGTTGGAGTAGGCGCTTAGCAAGTGGCGCTTGTTAGTCGCGTAAGGACGTTTGCTCATCTCCGGGATATTGGAGTATCCTAAGATCGTATTGAGATAGCGGGTTGCGTATTTCCCTCTCTCCCAAGGGTCGGCAGCGTAGGCGCATAGCATGAAATAGGTGTTAGGCAAGAAATTGTATGCGTATCGTAGGGGCAGTTTTTCAGCCTCGGTCAAGACGTTGTCGAAATATTCTTTCCCTTGCTTGAAGTCCTCCTTAAGCATGTTCTCCTCCATGACGCTGTTGCTGACAGCCATACCAAGTACATAATTGCAGGCTATTTTCTCATAGGGAGACAATTTGTCGGGTTCCTCCAGCTTGAATAGGCAATTCATGAGGACTTTCCTTCTTGGTTCACCGGATGTGTAGAATATGACGCGCGTATCTTGGATCATTTTCATGAACGATACGAGGCTGGTTCTGGCTTCTCCTTTTAGCTCCTGCTCGGCTTTGGCGATATAGACATTTGCGCTATCGGTTTGGTCCGTGTTGATATAATGCCGGAGAATCTCGGTCAATGCCGCTTCCTTATAGTAATTGTCATTCGCTTTTAAGGCTTCCTGATAGAGTTGTTTAGCGTTTACTAATATGTCATCGTTTCGTGAGATATCCATCAAGTTGGCGAGGATTTCCAGCCTTGTGCGCTCGGAGGTCGTTTTTTGCAAGGCGCTTTTAAGCGAGTCTGGTGTAGTCGTTTGAGATGAAACGACAAAGGACATAAATAATAAGCATAAATGTATTAGATATCGTTTCATACAAATAGAATCTCTTGTTGTGTTTATTGTATTACAAATGCAAATATACGTAATCTCACCATAAAAAAGCTATTAAATAGTTAGAAAAACAAACAATTGAAATATCTTTGCATAAATATGGGACAAGATTAATACCGCATGGAAAAAGGATTGCTACATAAACAGATTATGGATTTTTTTGTCCGTAATTTCGACGTCAGGCAGGACAAAGAGGATGAACTGGACACGATAGAATCTATTAAGAAGGGAGTCGAATTTAAGGGGACAAATTTATGGGTACTTATTTTCGCTACATTTGTGGCCTCTCTCGGATTGAATACGAACTCTACGGCCGTGATTATCGGCGCCATGCTGATCTCGCCGTTGATGGGACCGATCATGGGATTCGGCTTGGGATTGGGAATCTCCGATTTCGAGTTGATCAAGCGTTCGTTCCGTAATTTCGCTACCGCTACTATTTTTAGCGTGATTACCTCCACCTTATATTTCTTGATCTCACCGATCAGCGAGGCGCAAAGCGAGTTGCTTGCCCGTACGCAACCTACGGTATACGATGTATTGATCGCTTTCTTCGGCGGTCTGGCCGGAATCGTGGCGAGCTCGACAAAGAGTAAGGGTAACGTGATTCCGGGTGTAGCTATCGCTACGGCTTTGATGCCTCCGCTTTGTACGGCTGGATTCGGGTTGGCGAGTGGCAATTTGTATTACTTTTTCGGTGCTTTTTATCTGTATTTTATCAATACGGTTTTTATCAGTTTGGCTACGTTTGTTGTCGTTCGTTTGTTGAAATATCCGAAGAAAGTTTTCTTGGATAAACAACGGGAAAAGATCGTGACTCGTTACGTGGGTATCATTGTTTTTTTCACGATCGTGCCGAGCCTTTTCTTGAGTTATAACTTGATCCGGAGTAGTTATTTCAATGATCGGGTACGTAACTTCGTATCGGAGGAGTTGACTTTCCCGAATACGCAAATCTTGAATAAGGTCGTTACGGATACGAGCGAGAAAAAGGAGGTGAAAGTAGTCTTGATCGGCCAGACGGTACCGGATGAGATGATCGCTAACGCCCGGGCTAAATTGCCTAAGTATGGATTGAAAGATGTGCATTTAGTCGTGCAACAAGGCTTCGGACAAGAGGCCACGGATATCAATGAGTTGAAAAGCCTCTTGATGCAGGATTTATATAAGAATAGCGAGGAGGTGCTACGTGCGCAGACCATCCAGATAGATTCGTTAAAACGACAGGTTGACAAATATCAGAGTTATAGGCGTTTGACATCCGAGTTGATCCCGGAGATGAAGGTTCTTTTCCCCTATGTAGTCGAGGCTTCTTGCTCGAATACCTATATCGTGAATACGGAGACGGCGAAGCCGGATACGGTTATGCTGGTTTATCTGAAAAGTAAGACGATCATTAAAGATGCGGAACGTAAGAAGATCAAGGAATGGCTGTCGGCTCGTGTGGAAATGAAAAATATTAAATTACTAATCGAATAATTTAGACTAATCAGAGTAGAATGAAGTTGATGAAAAGAGTGTGGGCGGCTTTGTTGCTTTTAGCCGCTTCCGGCCAGTTATATGCCGATGAGGGCATGTGGGTGTTGAAGGAATTAAATAAGCAGAATTTGGCGAGAATGGCCGAGTTGGGTTTTACCCCATCCTATGATCAGTTGTATAGTGAGACGGATCCTTGCGTGGCGAACGCCGTGGTAATCTTCGGTGGGGGATGTACCGGTATTACGGTCTCTAACGAGGGATTGATCTTCACGAATCACCATTGTGGTTTCGGAGCCATCCAGCAGTTGAGTAGTGTGGAGCACGACTATCTGAAAGATGGTTTTGTCTCTCAAAGTAAACAGGAAGAACTTCCGGTTCCAGGCTTGACAGTACGTTACCTGAAAGAGACCGTAGACGTGAGCGATCGTATCAACAGCCAGATCTCCGGTATCGAGGATGAGTTCCAGCGTTTGTCGGCGGCTGATTCTATCGGTCGTGTGATTTGTGATTCCGTGGGAAATAATGAGTTCCTAGCGGCTGATGTTGTTCCTTTCTATAGCAATAATAAATATTTCTTGGTGGTGTACGATGTTTATCGTGACGTGCGTATGGTTTTCGCTCCGCCTAGCTCTATCGGTAAGTTCGGTGGCGATACGGATAACTGGATGTGGCCTCGGCATACCGGTGATTTTTCCGTATTCCGTGTGTACGCCAACGCGGATAATAAACCGGCGGAATACAATGCGGATAATAAGCCTTATACCCCGAGATATGTAGCGGAGGTGTCTATGCAAGGCTATCAAGATAAAGATTATGCCATGACAATCGGTTTTCCGGGAAGCACGGATCGTTATTTGTGCTCTTGGGGCGTGCAACAGCGTATCGAGAATAGTAATAAGCCCCGTATCGAGGTGCGTGGCATCAAGCAGGGCATCTGGAAAGAGGCGATGTTGGCTAGCGACGCCGTACGTATCAAATATGCCTCTAAGTATGCGGGAAGCTCCAATTATTGGAAGAACTCGATCGGTATGAATAAAGGATTGGCGAATCTAAACGTGATCGAACGTAAACGTGCGGAGGAGACGGCCTTCGCTGATTGGGTAGCGAAAGATCAGGCCCGGGGCGCTAAATATGGCGAGGTCTTGAATTTGCTGGAAAAAGGATATACCTCGACCAATAAATATAGAGAGGCTTTGACCTATTTGAATGAGGCGTTTTCTAGTGGAGCGGAGATTATTCGTTTGGCCCGTATGGTGCAATCGGTGGATATTGAAGGAGCTACCCCGGAAGAGATTACTGTCTTTTTAGAGGATCGTATCCAACCGTTCTTCAAGGATTACGAGCCGTCTTTGGATCAGAAGGTACTGGCCGCGATGATGAAGATCGCGAAAGAACGTGTATCTCCGGAGTTCTTGCCGGATATTTATACGAGCGTTGATAAGAAGTATAAAGGAAATTATGAGAAATATGCGGCGGATGTATTTAAGAAGACTTCCTTATTGTCGTACGACAAGATCGCCGAGATGTTGAGAAATCCGAAGCAATATGAGAAATTGAGAAAAGATCCGGCGGCGGAACTGAGCTTGTCCGTATTGGTGTCTATCTTCCAGTTACAGCAGTTGATGGGTGATGCGGAGTATGATATCGCTAAGGGAGAACGTTTGTATTTTGCGGGCTTGAAGGAGATGTATCCGGAGAAAGCCTTGTCTTCCGACGCTAATTTCACGATGCGTTTGAGCTATGGTTCTATCGGAGGGTATCGTCCTTATGATGCCGCATGGTACAATTATTACTCAACGGATAAAGGTATCCTAGAGAAAGAGGACCCGACGAGCGATGAGTTCTGGGTACAACCGGAGATACTGGATCTGGTTCGTAGCCGTGATTTCGGACCTTACGCAAATGAAAAAGGGGAATTGCAGCTGTGCTTCCTCTCGAACAATGATATCACGGGTGGTAATTCCGGTAGCCCGGTATTCGATAAGAACGCCCGTTTGATTGGACTTGCTTTCGACGGTAACTGGGAGGCGATGAGTGGTGATATCGCTTTTGAACCGGATTTGCAACGTTGCATCGGCGTAGATATCCGCTATGTCCTTTTCATGATCGATAAATGGGGTAAATGCCCGAGGTTGATTGAGGAGTTGAAACTGGTTCGATGAGAGAAAAAAGAGATGGGCATCCGTGATTTCCGCGGATGCCCATTCTAAGGAGCTTATAATGCCCATCGTAAGGTGCTTTGAATGCCTATTGTAAGCGCCTTACGATGGGCATTGTACTAAATGCCTAATTTAGACTTGATTGCTTTCGGTATTGCGTCCTTATGCACCATGATGTAAATCGTCTTGGCACGGACAAAGCTATCTGACATGTTGAGGTAACCGCCGAATGTATTACGTTCGGTTCCCCAAGAGTTCTTCGTGATATAATATTTCGTGCCGTTTTGATCCTTTGCGATGCCGGTAAGGTGCATCAAATGGTCATCGGTCGTGACGAACGCCTCGAAGCCTTCTTGACGGACCTGCGGGGTGACGTTTACTTCCGGGAAAGGTTTCTCGAATTTGTAGACTTCCTCCAGACGTTCCTTCTCGTCCATTTTCTCGAAGCGGGCACGGTCGGTAGTCGAGTAATCTTCCACCTTCTTTACCTCCGGGTTGATCGCCACGCCATTCTTGAAAGAGAAGCCTTTCTCGCTCACGTCGCCATCCCAGCATACCGTGTAACCGTTATTCAACGCATAATCCGCTACTTCCATCATTTCATTCAATGGTAGGTTATACATTTGCGCATGCTCCCAGTTATCGGGAACCTCTACCTCGAATTTCTGGTAATACGGATGATGCGTGAAGCTTGTCAGCTCGATATAATTGTCCATATTCAACCCTAGGGAGGCGGCGAATGTCTTCGGGGTATATTCCTTGCCTTGATAGGTGAATTTCTCCGGAAGCTTGCCTAGGTAGGTATCGAATAGGTTATCGATTAGTTTGTAATATTCCGGGCTCCGTTTTTTCATATCCACGGCGGTCGTTGCGATCGCCTTGATGTATTTTACCATCTCGGCATGATTGTGCCGGTCGGAATCGTAGTTGATACCCGAGTACACCTCTTCAGGAACGATACCTACTTGGTTGAAAGCGTTCATGAAGGTGTGGGAGAGACTTCCTTGACCGATATTACCTCTACCTTGGCGGACATAATTATCCTGCAACTGGTTCATGTATTTCTGGCGGACGATAAACATCTCGGAGAGATCGTACGTCCCTTTTCCCATACGGAGTAATTCGGACTCCATGAAAGAGGTCGTGGCGAAACACCAGCAGGTTCCCGTGGATGCTTGATTCTTGACTGGCGTGGCGGGTACCTTTACTACATCCGTAAATTGGTAGCCTTGAGCGAATGTGCTCAAGGAGCCTAACGCTAAGGCGCATGATAGAATGAATGTTCTCATTGTATATGAATTTAAGTTTATATTATTATTGTAGAGACGGGGCGTGCCTCGTCTTTACTATCGGATGTGGTGATTAGAAGCCTCTTTCGAATTGGGTCCAGAATGAGTCTCCCATTTCTCTCCAGCGTAGCATCGTGGCTCCGGCGAAATCGGCGGTATATCCGGTTAGGTATTCTTTTGCGGCCTCCTCACCTTGTTGGGTAAGAATCTCTTTGTAACGGCTCTCTACGAAAGGAAGTTCTGTCTGCCCTTTCTCCGTAAAATGGGCGATAGATGCTTTCATACGATCTTTAGTCGCTCCCCAACGTACGGTAGCGAGTTTGTTGGCACGACGGAAAGCCCATACGGCGGCATCTTCCCGGTAACGGTGTTGTCCGCAAACCTTGAAGCAAGCCGGGAGATCTTTCGTCCCACAGAAGATGGGGATGCGGGGGCTTTGTCCGGGATTATCATAGGCCATCCAAACCACGCCGCCTACCGCGTCGGGCAGCCAGTCACGCAATTGGATCACGGTAGAGTAGGAGCATTGCGGCACGGCTACAAGGCGGTAGCGTTTCACGGCATCCGGTCTGAGTCCGTTTAACATGTTTACCATATCCGTAGTCATCCACGGATTCGCTACCGGGCTGATAATGGTATCTGTCTCGTTGCTGTCTTTTTTCTTGACGGCGACTTTCAGGTTCTTCGTCATATCATATTCCGTCCCCTCATACGTCTCGGAGAGAAGGGCCATCACGTCGGTCACGTCAACCGGTTTTTCCGGTTTTACGCTGATCGGAAGTTCCTCGGCATCATAAGAAAGATGCAAGGATGGCGCCAGCTTATTCAAAATGAAAAACTCGCGGATGCTGAAGGATTTCAATTCTCCCGAATAGTTCCCGCCGCCATAGGCCTCCCAGAAGCGGAACGGTTTCTTCCCGTCCCAGAAGCCCATGCGCTTGGCTACCTCGAATACGTTGGCGGAAGCCATGCAATTCTCCTTGTCGCTCGGATCTACCTTGGAGATACGGGGGATATTGGCCGATACGCCCACATGATCGTCGGGGATGCGGATCGCCGCCCATACGCCACCGATCTTATCCGGACCCTCGCCGAAGACCTCGAAATGCCATACCTCTTTCGGATCCGCTATCGTAAGGCACTCGCCCCAGTCGCCATATCCGTATTTCTCGATCAACTCGCCCATTAAGCGGATCGCGTCACGGGCGGTCGTGCAACGTTGCAAGGCGATTCGCTGAAGTTCCTCGATCATGAACATACCTTTCTTGTTGACAAGGGCTTTCCGGCCGGTGATCGTTGTTTCCCCGATGCCTAGTTGCTTCTCGTTCAGGCAAGGATAGGCCGTGTTGAGGAATTGATACGTAGACCGCGCTTCGGGTAGCGTTCCTTTTGCGATCATCCCCCGGGTTCCCTCGGCGTATTCGGTATGCATACGTCCGGTATAGACCGTGGTTGTCGTATCGTGATCGTACGAGGCGGAAGGTACGATATCCATCCAAGTGCGGTAATTGCTATCGCAGGTGTGGCTGGTCATCACGGAACCATCCGCCGAGGCTTTTTTCCCGACCATGATACTCGTACAACTCTCCGGGTTTAACACCGGCTCCGGATACTGGATCTGTTGCGCCACGGAAACGGATAGGCTGGCGTAAAGCATGATTACATAGGTAAAAAGTTTTTTCATCTTTCTTGTATTTTAAATGTTTGTATCAATTGTCCGAGAAGATTTTTATGACCGTAAATATACGATTTATTTGTTAATTCTTGAATACGATACGACTATAAGCATGGTATAAGACGGAACAAGTCTACTAAAGTCATGAAATTATATATTAGGTGAAAGTGAGAGCGTGCTAAGAAAGGCGGATTGCCCTAAAATCACTTTCTGGGCAATCCTATAGGTTATTTCAAATATGAATAAAACGAATGGCCTATTCACGTCCTCCGCCTAAGGCTTGATAGAGGTTAATAACCCCTTGGATTTCCGTGAAACGATTAGCCACTTGGGTTAGTTGGGCATTTAATAATCCTTGTTGTGCTGTGAGTACTTCTAGATAGGTCGTCGTTCCGTGCTGCATAAGTAGGGAGGTACTTTTATAGGCTCTTTCGAGAGACTCTATCTGTTTTTCAAAGTACACAGCCTTGTCACGTGCTGTATGATATTGCACCAAAGCATCGTTAACCTCGGTTCCTGCGTTCAGTAAAGCTTGCTCAAAACTCAACCGGGCCTCTTCTTGTTGCGCTTTGGTGATTTTCAGTTGTCCTAGAAGTTGTCCTCTGGCAAAAAGTGGCTGGGTGAGTGAGCCTACTGCCGAGGCCAGAAACTTACCCGGATTGGTGATGACTGCACCTGCCGAGTTAGTCCAGCCGGCCGAACCACTTAGGGTAATAGAGGGATAAAAAGCGGAACGGGCTTGATTAGTGGCGTAAAATGCACTTTCCAGAGCATGTTCCGCTGCCCTTACATCAGGGCGGTTTGATAATAAATAGACGGGTATGCCTACTGAGAAATGTTTCGGCAGTTGCTGGTTTTCCAATTCACCTCTTTGTATGGTATGAGGTGTATCAGCCAGTAACAATACAAGGCTGTTCTCTACCTGATTGATTTGTTCTTTCAGGTCGAGGATGGATGTACAGATGCTGTAGTACGTAGCTTCCATTTGGGAAACAGCTGTTTCGTTTACTATGCCTGCATTCATTAAGGCACGGGTGGAATTGACCGTCTCTTTCCAGGAGGAAGCGGTTTGCTCTGAGATCTTCAACTGAGCATCCAGCATAAGCAGGGAATAATAAGTATTAGCTATTCCGGCGATTAGCTGTGTACGTACCGCTTGCCGATAATCTTGACTTTGTGCGTAAAGAGCTTGCGCCTGCTTTTTGGCATTGCGCATTTTACCAAATATATCCAGTTCCCAACTGGCTGTTATCGGAATCGAATAAGTCTGTGTAGCCTTATGGGAGTCGAAACTGCTCACCGCTCCTTGAGGAGCGAAAGCGAAGGCAGGCAGGAAAGCTAGCTTGGCTGACAGTAAAGCTGCTTCAGCCTCCTCTACACGGAGTTGTGCGGAACGATAGTCTGTGTTGTTTGCTAGGCCATGCTCAATGAGTGTTTGGAGCTGCGGGTCGGTGAAGACCTCCCGCCAGCTCATGTCTCCCAAGGATACAGTATCCGTTTGAGCGGTGGCCTCTGAGCCGTACAGATCTGCGGAAACCTCAGAAGCCGGTTTGTATTTTGTATATATACCACAGCTGTTTAACATAACGCATGATACAGCTAGTGTGATGATATGTCGTTTCATTCTTTTTCTATAATTGTAATTAATGGGATTCTCCCGATTTATTTATGATTCTCGCGTTCGTTTGCGCTCTTTTCTTGCTCTTGCAATACTTGTAGGTCTGCCTCTACTTCCATCGGCTTGCGGATCTTCTCTTGTAAGAACTCGAAAGCGATGTAGAATACTGGTACAACGAAAAGCAAGGCCAATGTACCGATAGCCATACCGCCGACTACACCAGTACCCAACGAGGAGTTACCGTTGGCGCCGGCTCCACTCGCAAACATCAACGGAAGCATACCGAAGATCATCGTCAATACGGTCATCAAGATAGGACGCAGACGTACTTGGGCGGCGGAGTAGGCTGATTCGATAATACCCATGCCCTTCCGACGGCGTTCGATGGCATATTCCGTAATCAAAATGGCGGTTTTTGCCAATAGGCCGATTAACATAATTACACCGGTTTGTAGATAGATATTGTTTTCCAATCCGAATAACTTAGCGAAGAGGAATGACCCCATCAATCCGAAAGGTACGGAAAAGATGACAGCGAACGGGATTAGGAAACTTTCGTATAGGCATGCGAGAATCAAGAAAATCAACAGGATACAGATCGCATAGATGAATATAGTCTGTGTACCTCCGGATGCTGCCTCTTCACGCGATATACCTCCATATTCGTAGCCATAACCGGCAGGTAGGCTCTGGTTGGCTACTTCTTTGATTACTTGCTGCACCTCTCCCGTTGAGTAACCCGGAGCTGGGTTCACGTTTACGGTAATGGCACTGAATAGGTTGAAGCGGTTCTCCACTTCTGATCCCATAATCCTCTTAAGAGTGACGAACTGACTGATAGGAGCCATCTCCGTCCCGTTGCGTACGAACATATTGTCTAATGCTTGCTCATCGAGACGATATTCAGGAGAGGCTTGCAACATCACGCGATACACTTTACCGAATTGGTTATAGTTGGAAATATAGGCACCACCGCAATAGCTACCGAGAACATCCAATACGGAAGCGGGCGAGATACCGGCTCGTTTACATTTGGCGGCATCTACATCTACAGAGATCTGCGGGAAGTTCATGGCGTAAGAGCTATAGGCCATCGCTATTTCCGGGCGTTGGTTCAAGGCTCCGAGGAATTGTAATACTGAGTTATAGAAAATCGTCTTATCGCCTCCGGTCTTGTCCTGCATGTTCAACTCAATGGAGTTACCCATGCCGTAACCCGGGATCATACTAGTTTGGAAACTAAAGATCTGTGCTTCCTTGATTTGATGGAATTGTGCGTTGAGCCGGGCAATCACCGCATCGGCGGTGTGCTCTTTTCCCTTACGCTCATCCCAGTCTTTCAGTCGGATGATAACCGAACCGTAAGAGGCTCCTTGTCCGGAGATAAGCCCATAACCGGCAATGCGGGCATAATGCTCGATCTCTGGCGTACTTTCCAGGATTTTTTCTATTTTGGCCATTATTAGCTTGTTTTCTTCTAGCGTGCTACCCGGAGCGATGGACATGTTTACCATGATCGCACCTTGGTCTTCTTGAGGGACCAAACTGGTTTTTGTGGTCATCATCATCCAGACCAACAGCACAAGCGTAGCGATTAATGATACCCATACCATCCAACGATGGTGGATGAAAAACATCACGCCTTTCTTATATTTTTCTAGCACAGCGTTGAACGAGGCGTTATAAGCGGCACGTACACGGCCGTTGATACTCTTGGTACTCTTGTTGCCATCGGATGGACGCATCATAATAGCGCAAAGCGCCGGGCAAAGTGTCAAAGCCGAGATCATGGAGATACCAACGGAAGTTGCCATGGTCACACCAAACTGAGTATAGAAAATTCCGGATGTACCTCCCATGAAAGTTACAGGGATGAACACTGCCATAAATACGCAGGTACAAGAAATGATCGCCATGGTAACATCGCCCATGGCATCTTTAGTCGCTTGATAGGGCGACTTATAGCCGACGTCGAATTTCGCCTGTACCGCTTCTACTACGACGATCGCATCATCCACCACCGTACCAATAGCCAATACCAACGCAAAAAGAGTCAAGATGTTGATACTAAATCCTGCCGCAACCAAGCAAGCGAAGGTTCCGACCAATGAGACAATGATTGAGATAGAGGGAATTAACGTACTCTTGAAATCCTGCAAGAAGAAGTAAACCACTAAGATCACGAGAATGATTGCGACGATTAGGGTCTCCACCACATTATAGATAGAGGCGAAGAGGAAGTCATTGGAACTCATCATAGTCATGAAAGAAGTTCCTTTCGGCAGATCCTGCTCAAGTTCGTTCAGCAAGTTGGTGATCTGTTCGTTCACGGCGGTAGCGTTAGAGCCTGCGGTCTGGAAAATCAAGAAGGTTACGGCTGCTTTACCATCCATTTTATTATCGAATCCATAAGTCAAAGTTCCGAGCTCTACATCTGCGATATCCTTTAGCCGTAGGACTGATCCATCATTTTGTGATCGGATGACGATCTCCTTAAATTCGTTGACATCTTTTAGGCGTCCGCGGTATTTCATCGTGTATTGGAATACGTTTTGTGAGTTCTCGCCTAATTGGCCTGTTGGAGCTTCCAGGTTCTGTTCGCCTAGTACGGCAGTTACGTCTGATGGTACCAATCCATATTGAGCCATACGATCCGGCTTGAGCCAAATACGCATACTGTAAGCATCACCTAACATCATCACATCTCCCACACCTTCGATACGTTTGATTTGTGGAATAATGTTAATGTCCAAGTAGTTGGCAAGGAATGTTTGGTCGTAGCGACCATCATCACAGACTAATGCGTCGATCTGTAAGAAACTCGTCTGGCGTTTTTGAGTGGAGACACCAATCTTGGTTACCTCGGCCGGTAGTAAGCCTTGTGCCTTAGAGACTCGGTTCTGCACATTAACCGCTGCCATGTCGGGATCAGTTCCCTGTTTGAAGAATACCTCGATAGTTGCAGTCCCTGCGTTTGTAGCGGTAGAAGTGATGTACATCATATTTTCCACACCATTGATGCTTTCTTCCAAAGGCATGATGACACTGTTCATCACAGCGTTGGCATCTGCGCCGGTATAGGTAGCTGATACATTTACTGTTGGCGGAGCGATATTCGGATATTGCTCAACAGGTAACGAGAAAAGCGAAATCAGCCCGACTACCAAGATCAGGATGGAAATGGATATAGCCATAACAGGCCGTTTGATAAATATATTCCCTTTCATAATGCACTGATTTCTTTTTATTTAACTTGTGTTCCCTCACGTACCAATCCGGCTCCTTGTGATACGATTTCTTCACCGGCTTTCAGTCCGTCTAATACGACATACTCGCGTCCATCGTTCAATTCAGCTACCGTGATCAAGGATGAGACAGCTTTGCCATCCACTACTTTATATACCATTGTTTTATCCTGTAGACGTATTGTCGCTTCCTGTGGGATTACGATACAATTCTCATATGTACTGGGGATGATTACCGCTCCAGAGGCTCCGCTATGTAGTAGGCGTGCCTCGTTTGGGAAGACAGAACGGACGGTTACCGTACCGGTCTGGCGATCGATCACGCCGCTGATCGACTCGATCTTTCCTTTATGTTCGTAGATGGAGTTGTCATTTAGTCTAAGTTCTACTTCCGGCATGTTCTTCAGTGCGTCATCCATGGAACCATATTGACGGGTCAAGGATAAAAGCTGGTTCTCATTCATAGAGAAATACACATACATGTTCGAGTTGTCGGATACTGTAGTCAATGGCTGTGGAATATTGGCGCTGACTAAGGCTCCGACCCGATAGGGTAACGCTCCTACCACTCCGTCACTCGGACTTTTTACTTCGGTATAAGAGAGGTTGTTGCGGGCGTTTGTCTCTTGAGCCTCAGCTTGTGCCAAAGCTGCTTGTGCGGTGAGATAACTGTTCTCGGAGGTCTTTAGGCTGAACTCTGATACTACTTTCTGGGCATATAGCTCTTTATTGCTGTTGTAGGTTAATTCCGCCGTGGCTAAGCCTGCCTTTGCTGATTTAACGTTGGCTATAGCCGTATTCAAGGCTGCCTTGTAGGGTACTTGGTCTATGACGAAAAGAATTTGTCCTTTCCGGACTTTCTCACCTTCTGTTACGCAAAGGCGCTCGATAGTTCCGGATACCTGTGGATAAATATCGATATCCTGCCGTCCACGGATCGTGGCTGAATAAGAGGTAGAGAATTTCTTGTCACTTACTGTTATTTTCATTGTTGCATAATTGGCATTCATTGGAGCTTGAGGTGTTTGTTTGCAAGACACCAATACTGCCGTAAAACCGACTAATCCTATTAGTCTCATCCATTTTGAACTCATAACCATTTGTATATCCTTTTAAAATTCCGCGCAAAGTTAAAAGGAGATAGCTCATTTTTATATACCAAATGTGCTGGTGAAGTGTTCTGATTGTAATATCTTGTAGTATGGTTTCTCAAAAAGAAAGTATGAGATGCTTTTATAGCTTATTTATAAGATGCTTTCTGTATTGGGTAGGCGACATACCCGTGTGTGCCTTCACGTATTTCCCGAAATATGAGAGATTGGGAAACTCCAAATAATTGGCTATTTCCTTAATGGATTTTTCAGAGTATTTAAGTAGCTCGGTGATATCCTCTATGATAAATTCATTAATGATATCGAAAGCTGTCTTTCCACATACCTGTTTACATATCACCGAGAGATATTTGGTAGTGATAAAGAGCTTATCCGCATAGAAAGAGACGGAGCGTACTTTTACTTTTGATTTAGATAGTAATTCTATAAATCGATTGAATAAAAGATCGCCTTGCTTGAACATCGTGTTGTTTCTGGATATACAATATGTATCCAAATTACCTAGCAACTCATAGAATATAGCGCTGATAAGGGCAGACATGATCCCTTTCTGATAAGGATTGTCTGTTGCTTTTATCCTGGAACCAATTAATTTATGATATAATTCGAAGATTTGTGCTCCCTTTTGTCCTATTGGCAGGACTGGGTTTTGTTCGAGATAAAAAAACTTGTCTCGTGTGCCACCACCCAAGCTGACTAATCTCCTGACTATATTCATGGAGATAGCGATCCCCTTGCATTCCAAATCATCACTACCGACAGCATTGCGAAGTACGGTCAGAGGAAGGCAACACAGAACTTCGTTGGCTCGGATTATCCGTGTCTTGGTATTCACGTCTACTTGCAATGTGCCTTTTGTGCATATCAACAATTTTAATGCGTCAATCTTGACAGGCTTGGCATGGGGCACATGAGGAAGGCGGAGGCGATTGGCAAATGCTATATCTCCATCAATATAGTCAAGCACAGCGTTTTGCGATAAATCTTCTATGGTTAGCTGACGTACTAGTTCTGTTTGCATGTCTTCAGGACTTTTTCCAGTTTTGGCAAAAATAAGGAATTAAGTACCACAAACTTTGTAGGTACGCATAATTTAAGACCTTTATAACCTTAATTAAAAAATGAGCCCGGTTCGATGCCGAGCTCATTAGGAAGGGTTATGAATATCTATTTTTATTTACTGCGTTTTTTCTTTCCACGAGGAGCGTCCTCATAGAATTTACGCTTCGGTTTGTCATCGCCACGGCCGGAACGTCTACCGCCACGGTCTCCACGGTCGCTTTCCCGACGGCTATCTCTGCCTTTTCTACCGCTATCCCGTCGGTCTCTGAAACCGTTTCCGCTACGGCTACCTCCACGGCTACCACGACTGCCTTTACCACCTTCGCCTTTCGCTTGCGCCGGTTCTACGGAGATACGTCGTCCGTCTACCTCGAAGCCGTTCATCGAGTCCATGACACGGTTGGCTTCTCCCTCTTCTACCTCGAAGAATGAGAAATTATCACGTAAGTCGATACGACCGATACGAACCTTACCCGGTACACACTTATTAACCAACTCTATAAGTTGAGGAGGTGTAAGCTCGTCTGTCTTTCCAAAGTTGATAAAGAAACGGGTGTAGCCTTCTTCCGCTTCGCCTCTACCACCACGTTTGCCTCTTTCTCTTGGGGCGCTCTCGTCTACAACCTCGATATCATCGTTATCTTTATAATAGTCGATCATCCGGTTGAACTCCAAGGATACGACACGCTTGATGATATCTTCCTTATCCAGCCATTCCAATTTACGGTAGATAGAAGGCATCAAACTAGCGATTTCCTCCTCGTTCACTTTCACTTTCTCGATCTGGTCCACCAAGTTGAACAATTGCTTCTCACAGATTTGCTCACCGGTAGGCATCTTGCCTTTATCGAATTTCTTGTTAATGATTCGTTCGATCTCGCGGATCTTGCCTTTTTCCCTTACGTGGCAGATAGAGATAGCGATACCCGTTTTTCCCGCACGGCCCGTACGTCCGCGGCGGTGGGTATAAGATTCTACCTCATCCGGCAGACCGTAATTGATTACATGGGTTAAGTCATCCACGTCCAAACCACGTGCGGCTACGTCCGTAGCGACCAATAACTGGATATTCTTGATACGGAACTTCTGCATCACGTAATCACGTTGCGCTTGGCTCAGCTCGCCGTGCAAGGAGTCGGCGTTATAGCCGTCTTGAATCAATTTATCGGCGATCTCCTGTGTCTCCTTACGGGTACGGCAGAAGATGATACCGTAGATGTTCGGGTAATAATCGGCTAGACGTTTCAACGCGAGATATTTATCCTGCGCACGAACCATGTAATAGATATCGCGGATATTCTTGTTTCCCTCGTTCTTCCTGCCAATGACGATCTCTTTCGGGTCCTTCATGTATTTCTTGGTGATAGAGGCAATCTCTTTCGGCATGGTAGCGGAGAAGAGCAGCATATTGCGGTTTTCCGGTATAGCCGCCAAGATCTCGTTGATACTGTCGGTGAAACCCATGTTCAACATCTCGTCCGCCTCATCAAGAATGACGTTCTTTACGTTGCTTAAGTCAACCGTCTTGCGGTTCATCAAGTCGATCAAACGTCCCGGGGTAGCCACTACCACGTGTACGCCTCTCTTCAGTGTCTTGATCTGGCTCTCTATACTGGAACCTCCGTATACAGGGAGAACCTTCAGGTTATCGATGTATTTAGAATAATCGTTCAAATCGTCCGCTATCTGTAGGCAAAGCTCGCGTGTCGGACAAAGGATAAGCGCTTGAGGCTGATATTGAGAGACATTGATCTTTTGCAGGATCGGCAGGCCGTAAGCGGCTGTCTTGCCGGTTCCTGTTTGTGCCAATGCGATTACGTCGTTATCTTCTCCCAGTAAGAAAGGAATCACTTCTTCCTGTACGGGCATGGGCGATTCGTAGCCCATCTCTTGGATTGCCTTTAATATCGGTGCGGCAACTCCTAATTCTTCAAATGTTTTCAAAATGCGATTGTGTATATATGATAATATTCAGTGGCCGCAAAGGTACGTAAATAATTCGGATTCTATAGGATTGTTATGCTAAATTCGCTAAAAATCAGCGAACCACGGATGGTTTTTACCTATTGGGAGAGGGTGGGCACCTCGGTCGCATGCGAACCGTGTCGTTTATTTGTTAGCGAAACAGCTCTTGTCTGATCTTTCTGATAGAAATAGGGCGTATATCGTGACATGTCCTTTTTCTTGATACTATGATATAGCCGGAGGGTAAGGGGATAAAGTGGTGCTTTGGGGGAAAATAGTGCCTTTTCCAAGTGTGATAGGTGGCGAAAGACCGTTTTTCGGTATCTTGTTAATCAATAGCTGATTGCGAAATATTTCTTCCTTATTTGCGAGCGAGCCGTACTAAGTCCCGGAATATTCGATTCTCTGAGGCTTTAGATTACAATGTGTCAAAAAGTGACAGTTTGTTAGAAACGGTCTGAACGGAGATTTTCTATGGATTAAGATAAATGAAAAGTTAAAAGACTTTTTGTTGTATATATTAAGGCCGTCTTGAGCCTGTCTTGCCCGATGAACCTGCTTGTTGCCATGATGGAGGAATCAAGCACTGTGATTTGTTACCGTTTATAAATCTAAAATAGAGAGCTTATGAAAAAAGAAAGAATGATTATTGCTTTTTTGAGTTTACTTTTCCTGTTGCCGGGATGCAAGGAAGAGAAAACACAAAGTGTCTTTGATGCAGATGAGTTTGATTGTGTTGGTTGGCCACACATTAGAAAGGTTACTATTACAAATGTAAATTGTGAGGCAGAGGGAATATTCCTTATTCTAGAGGATTCTTTAGTTTATTGTGATGATGAGATAGTTATACCTTATAAAAATCACTACGGAAAACGTTTAGAAGTAGGCTTTTGTTTTGGGGATAGAAAGAGATATCCATTGTGTAAATCGGATTCCTCAGTAATTGATATTTCTGTACTTTCTGTTCGAGAATTGAATGAATAAACTTTTTAATATGATTGTATTATGAAAAAACTTTTTTAATTATTAGTGTTTTATTGGGTATATTGTTTTATCCTGTAAATGCTCAACAGCGAATAGTGGAGGGATCTAATATCAATATATCAGAGGTTCCTTGGCAGGTTGCGATTCAAACGAAAGGTGTTTTTAACGGAGGAGGGTCTATATTGGCTCCAAACTTGATTTTAACAGCTGCTCATGTGGTGGAAAAATATACTGCAAAAGAGGTTAAAGTGGGAGTTGGTAGTTCTAAATATTCAAATATTGGTGCGAATTGGTATTCTGTTTCAAATATTGTTTATCACCCTTCTTTGGATATTGCTTTATTAATATTGTCTAGGCCTTTGTCTTATTCTACAAATGTAAAAGCTATAGATATTCTTTCAGCTAATAAGGCTTCTTATTATAATGTAGGAAATATACTTCGAGTTACAGGTTGGGGGATTACTTTTCTTGTGATTGATGATCCTTTTAAAGAATGGAAAATGTCAGATGATTTAAAAAAGGTAGATCTTCCTATTGTTTCAAATTCTACTATAGGAGCTGCTAATAGTTTTGTTATTACATATGATGGTAAGCATAGTCCTTCTAAAGGTGATAGTGGTGGAGCATTGACAATTTGGGATTCTTCTTTACAGAGACATGTTGTAATTGGAACTGTACATGGAAATCCTAGTACTCAGAGAGCTTATTGTGCGTATGTTCGATCTTCCTCCTTCCTCGACTTCCTCCTTCCTTACTATCCCATATCCATCACCGGTGGTTCAGACCAAGTCTGTTCTTCTTCAACATTCTCTGTAAGTTATCCAAACTCCACAGTTACTTGGTCATGCACGGGGCCTTTGCGAATAACCTCGCAAAGCAATACTTCTTGTACGGTCTCTTCTACCGGTAACGGACCTGCCGTATTGAAAGCCACAATCAAGAGCGGAAAGTAATTAGTGGAGGCTATACCTCTTGTATGATCACCTATCGGAACACTGTGAATGGAAACGATACATGGTGTACGAGCCATTCCGGAAATATCTTCACCATCGAGTCTGATTATAATTTGAGTTCTTATGAGGTTCGGTTGCTGAGATATCCGGGGTTGAATGTGGTTATGACGAGGACCGCCTCGAAAGGTGATAATGATCTGACTAATATGCTCTCTCCGGGTTGGTATACAATGGAAGCTCGTTTGTTGGGATGCAAGAATGGAGATTGGGTAACTACTGGTGAGGTAGAGGCTGTGGATTGCTCCTCAAATTATAGCTTTTCTTTGACACCGAACCCTGCCACCAGCCTAGTAACGTTAACTCTAAATGATGTAAATACGCCTAGTCCACGTATGGAACCTATGTTTACGACAGAAAATGGAGGTGAGTATGAAGTACAAATCTGGTCGGAAACAAGCTTGTTGAAACAATTTACTTTCGATCGTCCTATAGTTGAAATCCCTGTATCGGAATTGAGAAGTGGAAGGTATTTTGTGCTGGTTTTTGTGAACGGCAAGAAGCTGACTCAACAATTAATTATCAAATAGAACAGGCATAAACGTGGAGAATTACCGAGAGCCATCGGGTAAGTGAATCTTTTCCGGGTGGCTCTTTTTCTTAATAAAGTAATATGTCCTTGAGCCTTTCACGTTTCTTATCAGTAAGACGTAATCCTTTCGACAAATATTTCTCGGTGGAACCGTACTCTTTCTTGATTTTATGGAAAGCTAGGTCCATGAGCCCCTCGTTGGCCGTAAGGAAGACCGTAATGCTTTCTTGGGCGTCTGTGGAGAGATGTTTCACGATATCAGCTAAATGACTCGTATCGATATATTGATTGGATGTCAAGTAGTCTTCCATGATGGCGTCCCGGGGAATATCCAAGGCGGCGAGTAACATGGCGGTGAGAAACCCGGTACGATCCTTTCCGTAGGAACAACTGATGAGAATGGGGTAATTATCCTCGTTCTGGAACTGTTCCAGTACCTTGGCGAACTGATCGGTATTATCTGTCACGAATTGCAGGTACTCGTCTTCCATATATACCCCGGCGTCTCCTTTCCGCATTCGTCCCTCGATAACACGTTGGGGGGCATCGGCGATCTTGCCGACCGAGATGGGGATTTGCAGGATATTTGCTTTCGTATATTTGATAGGGGCGGTGAGGGTTTCTTGGTTCGTACGGAGGTCGATGATGGTCTTGATCCCTAGATTATCCAATCGGATGGAGTCCCATTCGCTCAAGCTGCTTAACTCGCCGGAGCGAAATACCTTGCCCCATTTCACCGTCTTCCCGTTTGTAGAGGTATAACCGCCTAGATCCCGGAAATTCTGTACGCTATCCATAACCGCCGAGCGTGCCCCGATGATCCGTGGGGATTTATCATTAAAAGAAAGGCGGAAATACTTACGTGATATATTATCGTTCGTGATGTAAGTAGCTACGCCATCCTTGATGTTGGCGTAAATGATCGGGGACTCGTTGGTGAAAAGATCCGGGTTGTCGGACACGGTCATCTTGACAATCCCCTCCATTACCGGATCGGTTTCCCATTTTATCACGTAATTTCCGATGTCATCACGTAGGCAAATAGCTCGTATGTCGGGTGCGTTAGAGGAACAACCCACTAACAGGATCACACTGGCGAATAGAGAGAGAATCTTTCCTAACATTGTCTTCTATGATAATAAGCTTTCCTTACAAAGATAGTAAAACAAGTTTTTCCCGCTTCTTCATTAATGATATTTAAGACTGACTAACATACTTCGCCGCGAACTCCTTGGATATATAATTATCATAGCTTTGGCAAACCTCGGAGGCGAGGTCCATTCCGCAGCGGATGATTTTTCCCCAAGTATCCTGATCCAGAGAGGGAAGGTCGGCATGGCGTACGTCATACTTTAGAAGTCCGTAGATAATACCCGCGTTAAAATTGTCGCCGGCGCCGATGGTACTAAGCGGCTGGATTTGCGGGGAATCGAAATGTCGTGTGAAATTACGGGTGTGGAGATTGACTCCGTTTGCCCCGTGAGTTGTTAAGAAACGATCACAATAAAACTGAATATGCTCTTTGTAAACCTCCTGTGCGTCGCTCTTGCCATAAAGGTTCTGGAAGTCCTCGTCCGAGCCCCGGACGATGTCGGCGAATTCCAGATTTTCCAGTACGGTAGGCATGAGGCGGATCGCCTCATGAGCGTGTGCCTTGCGGAAATTGGGATCGTAATAGATGATCGCTTTCCGTTCTTGGGCGTATTGCAGAAATTCTACCATACGAGTCCGCAAGACCGGGTTCAGGGAATAATAAGAGCCAAACACGAAAATATCGTCTTTCTCGATCTTAGGCAGGGGCACCTCCAGCCGTTGCGCCGGGTAATCCTTGTAGAAGATATAATTAGCGTTCTTATCGTCGTCCAGAAAAGCGAGTGATATAGGACTTTTCCCATCGGGGAAACGGTCTACGAACTCGGTCGTGATGTGGTTATCTTCCATGAAATCCCGAATCATGTCGCCAACCCGGTCGTTGCCCAGCTCGCTGATAAAGGATACGGGGACATTCAATCGACCTAATGATATCAATCCGTTGAAGACGGAGCCACCGGGAACGGCCTTCTGTGGTTGGTCGTTCCTGAAAATGATATCGAGGATGGTTTCTCCTATACCAAAGACTTTTCTCATGACTATATACTGGTTTGTTATTCGTTCTTGCTTAGCTCACGGCTCTTGGAGCCTAAGTAGCCCCCGTGATGGCGCTTGGCGTAATCCTTGTTGGTGAAATGGATACGCTTCATGGTTCCGACCACGAGGATATCGCCTATTACCGTCATGACGGTCGTGGAGGTAGTCGGCGTAAGGCCTAACGGGCAAACTTCCTTGGGAGCGCCGGTCAACAGGCATACGTTCGCCTCGGCGGCTAGAGGACTATCCGGGTTACTGGTGATAACGATAAATTTCATGTCTGGCACCAAACCCCTCGTGAGATCTACCAATTCCACCAGTTCACGTGTCTTTCCTGAGTTGGAGATCAATAACATGATATCGTTCTTGCATACGATTCCCAGATCTCCGTGTTGTGCCTCGCTGGGATGTAAGAAAAAAGCAGGTGTACCGGTCGAGCTAAAGGTGGTAGCGATATTCAAGGCGATTTGCCCGGCTTTACCCATTCCACTCATGATCAGTTTTCCACCTAGGTCGTGTACATGTTTCACTATAAGCGATACCGCTTCCTCATATCCGGGTGTAACGGGTATGTTGCGAACCGCTTCCGCTTCCTGCTCCAATAAAGAGGTGATATTTTCGTTTACCATATTGTTGATTGATTGTTTTACGGCATTCCTGCCTGAATAACGATCGCGAAAGTATTTATATTTACTGATATTGGCATCATCTATTTCAGACAATTTATCTTTTTAAGACGTTTGCGAATTCGGACTTCGGCTTCCATTTCGGGTATCCGGTATCTTGTGCCAGTTTATAACCGAGGTCGAAGAATAATTGTACTTCTTGTAACAGACCACTGTAATCATCCGTGTCGGGATGGGTCTGGTCGGTCGGTTTGTGGTAAGTTTCCGCCCAATAATGTGCGATATGCTCTTTGGCCCACTCCTTACCCTGTTTGCGGTTGTCGTTCCAACCTTTGGCGAACATGGCCGGGATGCCTTTTTGTACGAAAGGGAAATGGTCGGAGCGATAGAACATCCCGTTATAAGCGTCGGGGTCGGGCATGATGTAACGGTTGTATTTCTTCGCTAGCTCGGCTAGGGTATCATCCAGCTCGGAGTTGCCGTATCCGGTGATCGTGACATCGTTGTTCTCGCCCCATAGCGGGAAGACATCCAGATTGATTACGGCGGCTATCTTATCAATCGGGAACAACGGGTGCTCCACATAGTATTTCGTACCGAGGAATCCGGTCTCCTCGCAAGTAGGGGAGAGGAAGACGATATTCCGGCGGGGTTTCTCTTTCAAGGCATTGAAACAACGTGCCATCTCGAGCATCCATGCGATGGCTACGGCGTTATCGGTAGCGCCGTTGATGATACTGTCGCCGTTGATCGGTGCTCCATAGCCTAGATGGTCCCAATGGCCTAGATAAATAACACTCTCATCCGTGTTCCCGCTACCGGGAATATAACCGATTACGTTGGGGCTTTGCTGGCGGTCGAAGGTGTTCCTCATCGAGACGGTTACCGTAGATTTCAAGGAGATGGGCTTGAAGTCTGGCGATTTAGATTGCTCGATTAGTTGGTCAATGTCGTAGCCATTATCGGCCAGCAATTGCTTGGCGGCATTGAATTGGATCCAGCCGTTTAGCGGGCAATGATAGGCATCGCTATCGCTGTCCACATACATCTTAGATTGGGCGGAAGCTCGTACGACCGACCAAGGATAGCCCGCTCCCCGGTCTTCATGGATGATCAAAACTCCTTTTAATCCCTGTCGGGCGCCCTCCTCGAATTTATACATCCAACGACCGTAATAGGTCATGATATCACCGTTAAAATAATCCGTGTTGTCGCTTCCGAGTCCCGGGTCATTTACGATAACGACCGCTACTTTATCCTGCGGGTTCTCGATTCCCTCGAAATCATTTTTCCCATACTCGGGGGCTACGATCCCATAGCCGGCGAATACCAGTTCCGCGTTGTCTATATCGATCTCCGGCTCGATCCGTGCGGAGAAAGCGGTGTAACCTTCCAACCAATCTAAGGGGATTTTCCCTTTCGGGGTCTTTAGGACCATCGGGTCCGGGCATCGTGTGCGTGAGGATATGATATTAACCTGTTGGAAATAAGAATCGCCGTTGATGGGTTTCAGCCCAACCTCTTTCATTTGGTGAGCGATATAGTTCACCGCACGGTCGGCCCCTTCCGAGAATGGTTTACGGCCTTGGCAGGAGTCATGCGAGATGGCCTCGGTGTATCGCTTTAAATGTTCCGTGGTCGCTACGCTTTTCGCTTTCTCTATATCATTACTTCCTCCTCCACAAGCGGTAAAAACCAAGGAAGTGATTGTTAGTAAACAGGTTATTATTTTCATGTTTCTCATAGAATTACAATGTTTTTTCAATCAGCCATTCACCTAAGTTGCGAGTGGCTGCGTCGAAAGCGACCCCCACTTTGACTACTTCCCGTTCGTCGGCCGTATAAGGAATCAGATAGCCTCGATCGTCGATTTGCCGAATCGCCTCTTCCGCCGTACCTCTCAGCTTAAACTCGAATACGTAGATGTAGCGAGGAGTTTTTACAATGGCATCGGCACGTCCTTGGGCCGAACGTACCTCGGCCTCGGTGAATTGTCCTAGTAGCTTGAATACGATGTAGAAAACCACTTGGTAATGACGCTCGGTCCGGTCATTCAGCTCGTAGGGTATGTCGGCGAAGAAAGCCTTTAGGCGGGTGAGGAAAGCCTCGGTGTTTCCGCTTTCCAGCTCTTGAATGAACTTTCCGATATAAAAGGGAGTCTCGGTTTCCGGTAAATGCGCATACATGGAGGCAACAAAATTCAAAAATCCATATTTAACTTCCTCATTCGGGTATCCTAACGTATATAACCGAAAACGTTCATCGTAGCTTTTGATTGTCAAATATCCGCTTTGATAAATCATGGGCACGGGATTATTGATGTTCGCCCGATCGTCCGAAAGGGATACCTCGGATACCTCTATCCCGTCCAGCTCCCGTATATCGTAATTCGTTTTCCGTAACATCTCCGCCAAGAATGTCGGGGTACCGGAAGCAAACCAATAGTCGTAAAAGACCTGTTTACTCAACACGTTCAATACGCTAAACGGGTTATAAAGGGTGATACCGCTGCGGAAATCAAAATGGTAGCCGTCGTATCGGCGTGTAATTTTCTCGATGGTATCTTCGTATGAAAGCTTATTCGCCTCGGCCAAGGCATAAAGCTCCGGCTGGAAAGTCGCCTCGATCTCGGGCAATGTCATGCCACAAAGGGCCGCGTATTGCGGGGCTAGGCTGATGTCGTTCAAATGATTTAGGTTGCTGAAAATACCGACTTGCGCGAACTTGGTGACACCGGTTATGAATACGAAGCGCAGCCAAGGATCGGCATCTTTGAGGACCGTATAGAAAGCGGTCAATAATTCCCGGAACTCGTTCTGTAGCTCTTCGTTGTGCAGGTTCCTAAGTAATGGCTTATCGTACTCGTCGATCAGTACGACCACCTTCCTTCCGGTTATCTCCGCCGCCCTTCGTATGATGGTCATGAACCGTCCGGAATAGGTGATACCCTCTCCTCCGGTATCATATATTTTTTCCCATTCCCTCAACTGGCGTTCCAGCATATTCTCCAATGCCTTGCGGCTATCGTACAACTCGGCGTTGAGGCTGAAATGAAGTACCGGATGCTCTTTCCACTCGGTCTCTAGTTTCTCTATGGCTAATCCCCGGAACAATTCTTTCTTCCCCTCGAAATATGCCTTGAATGTCGATAGCAGCAAGCTTTTCCCGAATCGCCGGGGGCGGCTTAGGAAATAAGGGACACCTTGGTATGCCATTTGATAAATGAACTCGGTCTTGTCAACATACAAATAGTTCTCTGTACGTAGTTTGTCAAAACTCTGTATGCCTATCGGTAATTTTCGGACGATATTTCCCATAGCCTTATCTGTTTAATTTACACAAATGTAGGTATTTTTTCCAAGGAGGCAAATAGATCGAAAAAAACACGTACGTCTTTTTCCGGAAACACGTACATGTTTTTTGAAAAAGACGTACATGTTTTTCCGGAAAGTCTTTCGTACCTTTGCGGGCTGATACAAACAAGAAGGAAAATGGATTATATCGCTCATACATTGCCGAATGGACTTCGCATGGTACATCTCCCGGTTAATTCCCCGGTCTCTTACTGCGGTTTCGCCGTGAACGCCGGTACACGGGATGAGAACGAGGATGAATTTGGCTTGGCGCATTTCGTTGAACACATGATCTTCAAAGGTACGGAGAAACGGAAAGCGTGGCATATCCTGAACCGTATGGAGAACGTAGGAGGGGAGTTGAATGCCTATACGACGAAGGAAGAGACCTTTGTTTATTCCATTTTTATGGAGGAGGATTTTGGCCGGGCGTTTGAGCTATTGACCGATCTGGTTTTCCATTCCCAATTCCCCAAACAGGAGATCGAGAAGGAGGTAGATGTCATCTTGGATGAGATCAATTCGTATGAGGATAGTCCTTCGGAACTTATATTCGACGAGTTTGAGAACTTGCTTTATAAGGGTCATACCCTCGGGCATAATATCTTAGGGGATGAGGAATCTCTTCTTCGCTTTGACTCCGAGTCCGGTCGTTCTTTCATGCGTCGTTTTTACGCCCCGGAGAATATGGTGTTCTTCTCGATGGGACGAAAAGACTTCAAGAAGATCTTGAAATCAGCGGAATCCGCTTTAAGCGATATCTCTTTCCCGATGGCTGAACGGATCCGGAAAGCTCCGGACCCCATCGAGGCTTGCGTACGCCAGATCCATAAAGATACCCATCAAGCCCATGTACTGATCGGTGGCCGGGCTTTCAGTATGCACGATAAAAAGCGCATTCCTTTATTTTTGTTGAATAATATTTTGGGTGGTCCGGGCATGAATAACCGCTTGAATGTCTCCTTGCGGGAAAAGCATGGTTTGGTCTATAACGTAGAATCCAATATAACCTCTTATACCGATACCGGACTAGCCAGTATCTATTTCGGGACAGACCCGAAGAACCGTGAGAAAGCGATGCGTTTGGTGCATAAGGAATTGGCCCGTTTACGTGACGTAAAGCTGTCCGCCACTCAATTAGCCGCCGCCAAGAAGCAGGTAATCGGTCAACTGGGCGTGTCGGGCGATAACCGGGAGGGTCTTTTCCTTGGCTTAGGAAAAAGCTACCTCCATTACAACCGTTACGATACTCTCCCCGAGGTATTCGCCCAGATCGAGAAAATAACCGCCGGGCAAATCCTTGAGGTGGCTAATGAGGTACTTGCGCCGGAACGGTTGTTTTGCTTGATTTATGAGTGAGGCTAATTATGGAACCTATACCCAACCCCCAACATCAAGTTATTCGGATTATGGAACTTGTGCAGTTGGTATCCGACATGCAGGAATAAATTTCGTGTAACCGATACCTTGAGGGCTAGGATCTGGTATAATCCTTTCAGATCGCCTTTGTTGTAAAATAAATTATGTCCGACTCCTATATTGATCGAGAAGAATGGCATCGTGAACTCGCCACGGGCGGAGAGGCCGATACCGATTTGCTCGTGTAGGGGCGGGCGGTAGAATCGGGGTTCTTCGCCGACTTGGATGATCTCGTCGGAATAAATATTTGCGCTTTCGTCATATTGGCCGTCTAGGGAGATACCTGCTTTTAGGAACCGGTTGAATTTGTACATCGGGTTGAGGTTGAATCCGAGGATGCCGAACTGACCTGGAAAAATATGGGCCTCATCACCTAGCATAACCCCCTTAGCACGGGTCGCACCATATAGGATGACATCGTAACTGACACGTTGCCAAAAGCTGGAGAGGTATAATTGATTTGCCGGTAAGGAACGTGCGGTACCTATCTCATGATGGCTTTCCTCGATAGGATTGAGCGTGTAGACGAGTCCGATCCGGCCACCAATCGTATTCAATCCCGCATTCGGAAGATGAGTATTTCCGTTTGAGTAGTGCGTTAAATCCGCCCCGACAAGCAGGTTGCAATAACGGGATAGTTTCGCGTTGAGGAAAAAGCCCAGATTGATATAGGCATTGATCTTAGAACCGATGATCTTATTGCGGTAATTATTGTTATCATCATACGGATGCCAACCAAATGAGGCTCCGAAATTCCACTCATAATCGAAGGATAGCCGGGAAGAAATTTTGGCGATGCGGGAGCTTTGGAAAACATACGCCGCCCAAGGATTACCAACTTCCTGCCGGTTTCCAAAGGTATTATAAGAGACGCCTATTCCTTGGTAAGTGTGCGGATAAAGCTGGCCCTCCTTAGAGTTAGGATTCAGTTGGAATCCGTATTTCAAATGGAATGAAGCCGCCTTACGTAAAGTAAGCCCGTTTCCATAGCCGTCATCTTTGAGGAATTTACTAGTAGGGGCGACATACGAGGGACGTACGTCGAATCCTATTTTGTGGATAATGGATTTATCATCATCTTGAGCTTTTACCGTACAGGTCCATATCATCATGACCGCTATGTAAAAGCTTATCATCTTGCTTTTTATCATACTTCAATACGTTTGTCTGATCACCAACACTGCGCTTTGTCTTTCAACTCGGGTATCTTGTTCTTATCGAATACAGGGCTTTTAATACCCGCTTTCTTTTGGGCTACGTAATCCTGTAATAATAGGAACGCTTGACGGCTCAACAATGAGATCGCGATCAAATTGCAGATCGTCATCAGTCCCATGGTCACGTCCGCTAGGCTCCAAGCCAAGTCTAAACTAGCCAACGCACCGAACATGACCATTCCACCGACTAATATACGATAAATAAATAAGACACTTCTCTTGGACGTGATAAAACGAATATTCGCTTCTCCGTAATAGTAATTACCGATAATACTACTGAACGCGAATAAAAGGATCGCTAAAGCGACAAACGTACTACCGATGCTACCCACCTCGTTACTCAAAGCTTGTTGCGTGAGCTGGACTCCATTGATGGAGCCGTCTAATGGCGCTCCGCTAAACAAGATGATGAACGCCGTGCAGGTACAGATAATCAGCGTGTCGGTAAATACGCCTAATGCTTGGATCAATCCTTGTTTGACTGGATGGGAGACATGCGCCGTAGCCGCTACATTCGGTGCCGATCCCATACCGGCCTCATTACTGAATAGACCTCGTTTAATCCCTTGCATCAACGCCGCTCCGACACTACCGCCTATCGCCTGTTCCCAACCAAAAGCGTTTGACAGAATGGTTTCTATAACAGCGGGTAGGCGGGTAATATTAAACAGTACGATTCCCAACGCCAATGCTATATATCCTAATGCCATGACCGGTACGACAATACTGCTTACTCTTGCGATGCGCTGAATACCTCCGAATATGACGATTAACGTAAGTACCGTAAGAATCGCTCCGATCCAAGCATGATCGATGCCAAAAGCGCCTTCCCAAGCTGCGCAGATCGTATTGCTTTGTACGGAATTAAAGGCAAAGCCAAAGGTTATCGAAATCAATACGGCAAATAATACCCCCATCCATCGTAACCCCAAACCATGTAGCATATAGTAAGCGGGACCGCCAATGAACGAGTCTTTCCCTTTTTCTTTATATAATTGAGCTAACGTAGACTCCACGAATGCGCTGGAAGAACCAAGTAAAGCGATCAGCCACATCCAGAATACGGATCCGGGTCCGCCGATCGCTACGGCTGTCGCTACACCGGCTAGGTTTCCGGTCCCTACACGGCTGGCTAAAGATACGGCGAAGGCTTGGAAAGAGGAGATATGCTTTTCCCCTTTTTCTCCTTTCCCGGCAGAATCGCCTAATAATCGGATCATCTCGCCAATCATGCGGAATTGCACGAACCTACTTTTTATCGTAAACCATACGGCGCATCCCAATAACATGATAATAAGGATGTATGACCATAATATATCGTTGACTCCGTTGATCCAATTATTCAATAGCTCCATGATTTATAATCTGTTGTTTGGTTACAAAGATACGTATCTACGAAGCAAATTCATCGAAATATTATTTTTTTATCATTTTCTTGTAACGTTTTCCAAACGGCTGTCGTCTTATAGTTAGAAACAAATGATAAGCGGGAAAGGCCACCCTGCTATATTCGGAAAAAATACGATAAAAATGAAACGGATGATGATTTGGATCATACTGCTAGGCGGTATGGTACAGGGAGCTTTTGCTCAGAACTTGGAGATAAAGGGAATGGTGCGGGACGCTCGCAACAAAGAAATCTTGGAATTTGCAAATGTGGTATTGCAAACAATGGACTCTTCTTTTGTAGCGGGTACGACTACGGATATGAAGGGGCATTTTTTATTAAATAAGATTAAAAAAGGGAGTTATATTCTATCTGTCTCTAGTCTAGGCTTTAAGACGGAGTATATTTCCTTGGAAGGCTTGTCCAAGAATATTTCTTTGGGAGAAATATCCTTAAATGATGATGCGGTATCCTTAGACGGGGTGACGGTTAGCGCCTCTGCCCAGACGAGCCATGCCGATAAAAAAGTGGTCTTCCCATCGGATCGCCAGATGAAGGCTTCGGGAAACGGTATGGATTTGTTGCAGCAGATGATGCTACCGAGAGTGCAGGTGGATTTGTTGAACAACGAGATCAAGGCCACGGGAAATGGGGTAGTCCAAGTGCGTATCAATGGCGTGAAGGTGGAACAGGATGAGATCAAGGCCTTGAATCCCTCGGATATCATCCGTATAGAATATCATGATAACCCGGGCTTACGTTACGGCAATGCCGATATCGTGCTGGATTATATTGTTCGCCGGCCGGATACGGGAGGTAGTTTTGGTCTGGACATGGCGCAAGGTATCAATTCCATGTGGGGTGAACATAATGCTTGGGGAAAGATCAATCATAAGAACTCGGAATGGGGCGCTTCTTATCGGATCGGTCCTCGTGATTTCTATGGAATGAAACGGAATAACGAGGAAGAGTTCCATTTAGCGAATGGAACGACCTTGAACCGTGTGGAAATAGGCGAACCTTCGCGCGCTCGTTTGTTCATGCATAACCTGAATGTGAACTATAGCTATCAAAAGCCGGATAAGTATATGTTTAACGCCACGTTCCGCTACCGGAATAATCATCAACCGCATTGGGATTATCAAGGAGTCTTGATGAATAAGGCGAATCCGGAGGATAAAGTGGATATGATCGATCTATCGGGATCAGCCTATCAAGCTCCTGCGCTGGATTTATATTACCAACGGGATTTGAAGCATAACCAGACCTTGGTGTTTAACGTGGTAGGGACTTATAACCAAACGAAATCGACCCGTATCTATCAAGAGAGTAAACATGAACAATTGTTGACTGATGTAAATAATGTGGTGGATGGTGATAAATACTCGATTATCGGCGAGGCTATCTATGAGAAGAAATTAACGAATGGTAATCGGTTGAGCGGCGGTTTACGCCATAACCAATCTTTCTCGGATAACAGTTATATCAATGGGCATAACTATAAGACGCATATGGAACAGATGGAGAGTTCCGTATATGCGGAGTTCAAGGGAAAGGTGAAAAAACTGGATTACTCGTTGGGTGTGACCGTGAATCGCTCGTCTTATAGTCAACGGGGTGAGGATGCGGATTATGAACGTTATACGGTGAGTCCCCGGTTGACCTTGTTTTATGCTTTGCCCGGGGAGTCTTCCATCCGTTTGAAATCAACGATGGGGAATGTGACTCCTTCTTTGGGTGAGTTGAGTGCGATTGACCAAGTGATCGATTCCTTGCAAATACAGCGGGGTAATCCCAACCTGAAGTCTTATATGAGTTATTATACGGAATTGAATTACGAGTTTCGCAAAGGTCTGTTTTACGTGAATGCCTTGGGCGCTTATGAGTATCAGCCGGACGCTATCATGGACGAGAAATATCTGGAAGGAAATAAGATCATCCAGACTTGGGATAATCAGAAAAACTGGCAACGGGTTGTCGCGTCTGCCAATTTGCGGGTCGGTCCGATCAAGGACATCTTGCAATTTTCTGTCAATGGTGGTATGAACCATTATATGAGTAACGGTAATACCTACACGCATCGATATACGAACTGGTGGTGCGAGGCGAATGTTTCCGCTACATGGAAGAAATGGTCGCTTTGGTATATGGTAATGACAAATTGGAACTGGTTTAAGGGCGAGACGATGAGTGGGGGTGAGAATATCCAAGGAATTCAACTCGGTTATCGGCATAAGGACTTGATGGTTGGCCTGCGTGTCATCAATCCGTTTACGGATAATTATAAGCAGGAGACGGAGAACTGGAACCAATACGCCTCTTTCCGCCGTTCAAATTATATCAAGGAAAGTTCTCGCTTATTCATCGCGACGATCTCCTATAATTTCTCCTTCGGCCGTAAGTTCAGCGCCGGCCAGAAGAAGGTGAATAACGCTGATAATGACTCCGGTGTGATGAGTACCGGTAAGTAAGGGAATATTTTATATCTTTGAGGAAAAATAAAATGAGATATGAAAGCGATTAATCCGAATGAGATCAAAGACAACTTTATCGAGTTGATTGGTAAGGAGTGGATGCTGGTAAGCGCCGGTGATAAGGAGAAGTTTAATATGATGACTGCCAGTTGGGGCGGCGTGGGAGTGTTATGGAACCGTCCGGTGGTGTTTGCTTTTATTCGTTCGGAGCGTTATACCCGTGAGTTTATCGACGCTAAAAATGAGTTCACGATTACTTTCCTAGGACCGGAGCACCGGAAAGCCCATAGCATTTGTGGCTCTAAATCCGGCCGGGAGATTGATAAAGTGGCCGCTACGGGGTTGACGCCGCTCTTTACGGAGGCCGGCAACCCGGTATTCGAGGAAGCTCGCCTTACGTTGGAATGCAAAGTGGTCTATAAGTCCGAGATCGAGGAGGCCAAGTTTTTAGATCCTACCGTTTTCCCTCGTTGGTATGATGAGAAGAACGGTAATGCGCATATCGTTTACATTGCCGAGATCTTGAATGCTTGGGAGAAATAATATCACCCAAGCAGTTCTTTCATCATTTGCTCCGTATGCGTGAGGAAATATTTAGTGAGTTGGTAATGCTCGGTTTCCTCATACGGGGTGACATGCGCTCCGGTATCATCGATGGCGTAAATGTCCGCGTTCGGATAAGCCATCAGGATCGGGGAATGCGTGGAGATAATCAGTTGGCAACCGTTATTCACCAGTTCGTGGATACGCACTAAAAGGGCCAGCTGCCGTTGTGGGGAGAGTGCGGCTTCCGGTTCGTCTAATATAAATAATGTATTGCGGCTGGCATAATTCAGAAAAGCGCAGAGAAAGCTCTCGCCGTGCGATTGCTCCAATAAACTCCTGCCACCGTAAGCTTTATAGGCGTAGATCCGGCTGTACTTACGTAATTCCAGTTGGGCTTGCCTATCCAATTCGGCCGCATGGTTAAAAAAGGATTCTGCCCGGAAGAAGAAATGCTTTTCCGGTTTTTGGGTCTCGATCAGTTTAATATGCTCGGGTAAGACATTGGCGTAAATCTTGTATGCCTCGGTTCCGTCATATAGCATACCCGGTTCTTCCTCATCCCTTTCCTCATATTTACTCATCATCGCTTCCAGCAGGGTGGATTTTCCCGCCCCGTTCTCCCCGACAAGGAAAGTGACCGGCTTGCGGAAAATGAATGATTCCGTGAAACGTACTGCCGGAGCTTTATAAGGATACTTTAGCTCCTCGGGATCGCCGGCTACCAAGTCCGGGTCCAGTAATTTTACTTGCTTCAGATAGATCATACAGAATATGTTTTGTTACAAACATAGTGAAAATATCAATGGAATGAAAGATAATATCGTAATCGTTGTTGTTCGTGCTCCGGAAACTCTTCCAATAGGGATAAATCCTCCCAACCTTGTAATTTCCCTTTTTTCCGGATCATTTTTTCGATGATCCTAGCTTGTTTATAACTGACATATGGGTGACTGGCTAGTTTTTTAGCTGACAGTTGGTTGACAAATAGATGACTAATAACTGACGGGTCCACGGAAAACCACGATTTCATCGCTTCATAACGATCCTCGTCAATACCATATACTTCTCCTAGTTGTTCTACGGAATAAAATCCTCCTAATAAGTCCCTGTATTTAATGATCCGCTTGGCAAAAACGCTACCAATTCCCGGAACCATTTTAAGGGCGGTGGTATCAGCCGAGTTTAATTCGACAACCGTTCCTTGCGGCCATTTTTCTGCTTTGGGATAAGAGGGAAAATGGGGCTTTGATTCCCTTCGGATGCGTTTGGATTTCCCTTCGGAAGGGATTTTAGTTTCGTTCGAATGGGATTCTTTTTCTTTCCGAATGGAATTTGAAGGTGTTTTATTCGAATAGATCTGTGAGGAATCTTGTTTGATTCCGGTGTTTACCAATGGAACTGTTTGAAATTGGGAACGGTAGAAATCCGTCCCGATAATTGCGATCCATGCCATCGCTATTAAGGAAAGGAGTAGGGTAAGAGCCTGCCTTTCCCCCTTGGAGAAATAAAGTAAATCATGCCATTTCATAGTCTTATGTTTTGATTTGTGGAACTTCCACCGACAAAGGTAGAAGTTCCGTTTCTATTGACAAGGAATTCTCGGTATTATTTACCGGTGATCCATTTCAAGATACCTAATTCGTTCAAGAATACGATACCGATGGCGATTGGGGCCACGTATTTCATAAAGAATACGTAAGCGCCGAAAAGACGGAACTTAAGAGTCCCCTCATTGGTCAACTCGGCTTTCAATACTTTTTTATCGACACGTGTACCTACGAAAATACAAGTGAGCATACCTCCCAGCGGTAGCATGATCTTGGCGGTCAAGTAATCCAGCGCGTCGAAAAAGGCCAAGCCTCCAACCGTGAATCCTTTCATCACCCCGAATGAGAGAGAACTGAAAATACCTAAGAAAAATACCCCTAAGGAAACGATCAAAGCCGCTTTCTTGCGTGTCATGTGGAACTCCTCAAGAACGTAGGCCGTAGCTACCTCATGTAAAGAGATCGTGGAAGTCAGTGCTGCCATCGCTAGCAAGATATAAAAAATACAGGACCACAAGCCACTCAGCGGTAATTGCCCAAATACGTTCGGTAACGTGATAAACACGAGTTCCGCACCAGCGGAAGGGGTGATGCCGAAACTGAATACCGCCGGGAATATCATGATACCTGCCAATACGGCGACAAGCGTATTAATGATTGTCACCTGCCAAGCGGTGGCCTGCATATTCGTATCTTTCCCGAAGTAAGAGGAGTAAGTGATCAGGCAGCCCATACCCAAACTCAAAGAGAAGAAAGCCTGTCCTAGTGCGCTCAAGACCACTGAGGAAGTCAATTTGCTAAAGTCTGGCTTGAAAAGGAAAAGCAATCCGGCCTCAGCGTTCGGTAAGGTCACGGAACGTACGCACATGATCAGCAAGATCAAGAATAAAAGCGGCATCATGATCTTAGAGGCCCGTTCGATACCTTTTTCTACACCCGAGACAATCACGAAGTGAGTTAACCCGATAAAAGTGCCCATCCAAAAGATCGGACGGAAGACATTGGAGGCGAAATCCTGAAAATCGGCCGTATAGTCTATATCCGGCTGTCCATACAAACGGCCACTTAGCGTTTGCCAAACATATTCAAGCGTCCAACCGGAGACAACCGAGTAATAACTTAATATCAAAAATGCGGCCAAGATCCCGTTGTACCCGATCCAGCACCATTTTGTTCCGGGAGCCATCTTCTTGAAAGAACCCACCGTATTACTACGGGAATACCGGCCAATGAAAAACTCGGTTACCATCACCGGAATGCCCAAGAATATCATGAAAAGTATGTAGACCAGTAGGAAGGCCGCACCTCCGTTCGCTCCCAGCATATACGGGAAGCGCCATACGCTTCCCAATCCGACGGCGCATCCTACGGTAGCTAGTACTACGCCCAATTTACTACCGAATGTGACTCGATTGTTTGCCATATTATTTATTGTTGCTTTTATGCTTTTAATTGTTACCTATTTTCTTATTTTCGGGAGCAAAAGTAATAATTTGAATTAATTTGTTCGTGTAAAGTATAAATAATTTAGTGAAAGGAGTATGAAACGAGGACGTAAGAAAAAGTTAGCAATCTCATTGATGGATTATATGGGAAAACGAAGAGACATGAAACGGCAGTTAAAGAAAGAAGGGACAGCTGAGTTGTATGAGGTGGCCGTAAGGCATTTTTTAAGATTCGTGAAGAACCCGGGGTTCTGTTTGGCCGATTTGAATCGTGCGTTGGTGATAGATTTCATCACGTATCTTCAGGGAAAAGGATTAGCTACTAATACGGTAAATACGTATATCAGTAGTTTGCGGGCGCTTTATAATATGGCTTGCCAAGAGTCGTTGGTTCCTGCGTCATATTATCCGTTTGAGAATTTGAAACTCCGGCGTGCGATGACGGCGAGGCGTGCGATTCCCGCATCTTTGTTCCAGCAAATCGCTCAGATCAAGGTGGCGGATGACCCGCAAGTGGAATTATCGATAGATCTTTCCCTATTCAGTTTTATGGCTTGCGGGATGCCTTTTGTGGATATAGCGTACTTGACGAGGCAGAATATCCGGGGGAATGAGTTGGTATATCACCGTCATAAGACAGGACGTATGATCCGGTTGGAGATAACCAGTAGTATGTTGCAATTGATCCGGAAATATGCGGATCGGCAGCGAGCGACCGGATCGTCGTATTTGTTCCCGATTCTTCCGCCCGGGAATCCGGACCATTTGAGGTATAAGCGTAGCTTGGCTCAGCATAATGCCCGGCTGAAACGGATTGGGCAAACTTTACGGTTACCGAATCCGTTTACGTCGTATGTTGTTCGCCATAGCTGGGCATCAGAAGCTTTACGTTGCGATATGCCGATGGCCTTGATCAGCCAGGCGTTGGGGCACTCGTCGGAGAAAACGACTCGTTTTTATCTGGAAGAATTGGATATATCACGTTTGGCTCATGCGAACATGAAGGTGATAGGCTCTGTAAATCGGATTTTAGAGAAAAGGATGGATGGTTTGTGAACTTATTTATGGAATAAGGAGTTTTAGCGTTAAAATAGTAACTTTCTCCCTATTAGTTCACAAAAATACATAATAAATATTTTATTATCACAACTTTTCTGCATTAAAATTGTCAAGTTCTTTTCACCAAATAAGGAATTTAGGGGAAGCTATGTCTTTAAAATGAACCATATTCACCTTTATTGATTCACTCTCTCAACTAAAGAGGAATTTCTATACTCTACAAATTCCTCCTGAATATCAAAAACAAATAATACAATAAGCTCGTTTGGATAGGCCTATATGTAAGCCATTGATTGGCAGCTGTATAGAAACACCATAATATTTATTGGATTTCATGTACGTGTTTTCCAAAAAACATGTACGTCTTTTCAGGAAAACATGTACATGTTTTTCTGAAACGTTCCGTGTGGTCTATTGATATACTATATAAACGACAATAAAATGTTGTTTAACGTTTATTCTCCGCTGACGTTTTTGAAACGCTAAACCTTATTCCATAAATAAGTCCACGGGCCATTCTTGCCGTTAGTTGATTTTAGGAAGTTGGGTCTTGAGGGGGCAGAAGGGTGAGAAGATATAAGATTAACAACCATAATGAATAAGAAAGAATGAAGAAGACGATTTTCATGCTATTCTTGTTGGCAGTCCCGTTTCTTTCGAGAGCGCAGGGGGTACCGGCCGAAGGGAAAGGCTCCATGATTGGGATCAAGAGTAATATTCCTTATTGGGCTACTGCCACGTTTAATTTGGGGGCTGAAGTTTATCTCGCCCGTCATTGGACGCTTGAGTTGGAGGCAGGCTTGAATCCGTTCAGCGGCAAGAACGATGATGGGAGTTATGGCCGTTCACTGAAGCATTTGCGTCTGCACCCGGAGTTGAGGTATTGGTTTTGCGAGACGTTTAACGGCCATTTCCTCGGCGTGCATACTCCGTACCTATTATATAATGTAGCCGATATCAAATGGCTGGGTACAGAGGGCGAGCGTCACCAGGGATGGGGCGCGGGAGCCGGTATCAGTTATGGATACTCGTGGCTGCTGTCTCGCCATTGGAACTTGGAGGCCACGGTGGGCGTGGGCTATCTGTACTTGAAGTCGGACAAGTATCCCTGCGCAAATTGCGGCCGCAAGCAAGAAGGGATCAAGAAGCATTACTTCGGGCCTACGCAGGCGGCGATCAATCTCATTTACCAATTTTAATCGATGGAGGACTGAAAAATGAAGAATCTACAAGGATGGATGATACTTGGGATCGCCTGTTTGGCCGGTTGTGTGGGTACTACGATTCCCGTACAGGCGCAGCAGACGGCTACCGCCATCGTCGTGAAGGAGCGGTTGGTGGAGCATGTGGGCGATCGCTTGATAATTGATATGAAACTAGCGTTGGACGAGTTGTCGCTATCGGCCAACCGGAGTTTGGTCTGTACGCCGCTGATCGAGCGGGGCGATAGCGTAAGGGCTTTGCCTCCCGTGATCGTGAACGGGCGCAACCGCCAGATCCAGTACGAGCGATCCAAGCGTGATGCGACGGCGAACGGGGAGTTTGTCTTACGCCGTCACAATGGGAAGGAGCAGACGTTCGATTACCATGCCTCCATTCCTTTCGTTAAGTGGATGGAGCGTTCGGAGGTGTCGCTGGTAGCCGATTTTTGCGGTTGCGGCTGGGAGGCGTTGAGTAATGATAAGTCACCGCTTTTCCCGATCCGAATCGCAGAGCCTGTGGTATTGCGGCCGCTTTTGGCCTACGTCACGCCGGAGGCAGAGCGTGTGAAAGAGCGTGTGAAGGAAGGAAGCGCCTTCCTCGACTTCCCGGTAAACCGCACGGAGATATATCCCGAGTATCGCGACAATCCCTCGGAGTTGCGCAAGATCCTCGAGACCGTCTCGTCGGTGAAGGATGATCCTTACGCTACCATCACGGAGGTATATATCAAGGGTTTCGCATCGCCGGAAGGTACCTATAAGCATAACACTTATCTGGCCGAGCACCGCGCCAAGGCGTTGATCGAATACGTGAAGGGCCTTTACCACTTTGAGCAGGCCCGTTTCACGGTGGATTTCGAGCCGGAGGACTGGGCCGGATTGGAGAAACGGGTGGAGAACTCCTCGCTTGCGGACAAGGAGGAGTTGCTGGCCATCATCCGTGCGGACGAGCCGAAGGATTACGACCGCCGCGAGGCGAAGCTAAAGGCGTTGAACGGGGGGGCCTCGTATCGGGTACTCTTGCGTGATATTTATCCCGCCTTGCGCCATTCGGATTACGCGGTGCGTTATACGATCCGTTCGTTTACGGTAGAGGAGGCCCGTGAGTTGATCTATTCGGACCCCAGGCAGTTGAGTCTAAACGAGATGTTTCAGGTGGCGCAGACGATGGAACCGGGTAGCGACGCTTACCGCGAGGTCTTCGAGATTGCCGTGCGTATGTATCCGGAGGATCCGGTGTCGAATCTGAACGCCGCCCTTACGGCGATCGACGCGGGTCGCTTGGAATCGGCCCGCCGTTATTTGGCGAAGACTTCCAATTCCGCGGAGCGTACCTTGGCGGAGGCGGCCATCGCCATGCTGGAGAACCGCTTGGACGAGGCGGAGGCCCTGCTGGGTAAGTTGTCGGACAATCCTTCCATGGCCTCGCAGGTGGAGGAGAACTTGAGGCAGATCGCAGAGAAACGGCAAGAGTAAAAATAGGATAAGATAACAGACAAAAATTTTAATATTATGAAAAAGAAAAAATGGTACGTAGCGATGGCAACGGCACTTTTATTGGCGGCCGGTTGTTCCGATGATCTCGACAACGGAAAAAATAACACCGGGGCGGAAGAGGATGGCGAGAAGGTCTATATGACGGTGAACGTCTCTACGGTTTCGCAAGGAACGCTAACGAAAGCAGATACTACTCCTTCTAATCCTAATCAGGGGGGAGCCGGTTGGGGCGAGGATGGTAATGGTTCTCTTGGTGAGCTTTCCGGCTCTAAGGAGGGTATGGTATATGATGTTAATATATTCTTGGTGCCAACAGATGAAGAGTCTTTGGGGGATGGCAATCAGCTAGAGTTACTAAATACTGACAATGGTAGTAGTATACAGATCGCAGGCCAAGGTTATTATTCGAATCTGGAAGGTATTGATGCGAGTTTAGGTGGAACTGAGCCTGGTCATGGTGACGGAAAGGTTACGATGAAAGTAACCATGAAGAATCCTCTGACACAAGATAAGAGCAATTATCAGGTATTTGCCGTTATTAATGCGGGAGGAAGGTTGACTGGTATTAGTACGTTGGCAGACTTGCGCGATAGAGTTGCCGCAAACGATAGGGCATTGTGGACTCCTGCTAGTAATATGGCGGAGTACCATCATTTTGTAATGTCTACACATAAGATGATAAGTGGTGCTATTCCTTCTAACGGCAGTTCTATCGTTGAACTTTCTGCTGCGAATATGGATGAGACATATCCGGCTCAGACAACGGTGTTCGTAGAACGTTTAGCCGCTCGTATTGATTTGGCATACTCCTCGAATTTAGATCTGACTAATATACCGGGAACTTCTCCTGTAAAGAATAAGGGTACGTTCACGTTGAAGAGGTATAAGGTAGTGAATCAGTGGAAGGGCGAGAGTTATCTTTTTAAGCAAGTTTCTCCTACGGTACAGTATAACTATGGTGCTAATGCGGTATTGCCGGCAGATGGTACCAACGATCCTGTTCGATATTTAGGTGATGAGAAATGGATATGGAAGAATAATGACACTGGTGCCGGATCGTACAATTATGTGTTAGATCCGAAGATCCGGGAAAAGAAATTGCCGGAAGGGGAAAGTTCTTCTTGGGATCAATTTAAAGATTCATATGTCAATTATTTTAATCCGAGCAATTCAACTGATTTGAATAACTTGGATAAGATGGTGTCTATGCCTACTTCTGGATTAAGCTATACACAGGAAGTAAGTGGTGATAGTCGGACATATTACCCGGTTGTTTATACCAAGGAAAATACGTTGGATCTGAACTCGCAGGTACATGGCTATACTACTGGTGTAATCTTCGAGTCTGAATTTACTCCGAGTAACGACTTTAAGGTGAGTTCCTATGAAAATGGGGAGATCAAGTCTGTGAATTTGCCTAATGGTGATAAAACGTTTCTTTCCGCAGCTCATTATAATAGTAATGGTTCTGTGTCACGTCTTGTTTATAAAGATGTGAAGAGCGTTGCCGCCCGTGCGTTCAATTTGGAAAACGACAAGAAAAATTTATTGAAAGGCTTTATGGATGGTTGGGACGATATAACTGCGGATGTCAATGCTGTGAAGAAGGCGGTTCAAGATATGTCTTCTCAAAATGGATTAGAAAGCGCGTTTAAGGAATATTTGGATGGGATTTTGACTGGTAAAGCAACTCTTGATGAGGATCTTAAACAGAAATTGACTTATGCGGCTTTTAGGAGACAAGCTTCGCATCTTCCTTCTAATATTACCCCTGTATCTCAATTCAGCTCAGAGCAGATCGGCAATTTATACCAATACTATAATGTTTCCCTATACAAAAGCGGAAGAAGCTATCACAAGTTTTGGATCCGTCATAACGATAACGGAAACGATGGTCTGATGGGCGTGATGGAATTCTGTATCGTACGCAATAACGTGTACCAGTTGTATGTGAAAGGTATTCGTGGCTTGGGCGATCCGTTACCTTATACCCCGGGTAAGGATGATCCCGGTACGCCCGATGAGAGTGATGATGTCACTATCGACGTGACTATCTACGTGAAGGATTGGGTAAAACGTACGAACAAAGACATTATCCTATAACTTTACCCTTCGGGGGATTCTTACGATGGGCATTGTAAGCACTTTATGCTGCCCATCCAAGCAACCTTACGATGCCCATCATAAAAACCTTATAATGGGCATCATGGTTTACCTCCATCTCCGGTAGTACGGGCGGAGGATTACTGTGTATCTTAATAAAATGATTATGAACCGTTTATTTCATACCTGCAAACAGTTGATTGGCATAGCCGCCTTGTCCGTGGGGCTATACGCTTGCGATTGGATACACGACGACTCGCTGCCGCTTTGCGAGTTCCGCCTGTATTTCAAGTACGACTATAATATGAAATTCGCCGACGCTTTCCAGCATGAGGTAGACTTCGTTACGCTCTTCGTCTGCGACCAAGAAGGGAACTTCCTTTTCCAGCGGCGGATCGAGAAGAGCGAGCTGGACGAGCGGAACTCCATCGCCCTCGACATGGAGCCGGGTACCTATCAGGTAGTCACTTGGGCCGGGCTGGACAAGGGCAGTTACGCATGGAACGACCCTGCCGAGACGTCGCAGGCTGTCGAGAGGGCGCAAGACGTCAAGGTACGTACCTTGCGCGAGGCCAATACGACACAGCCCAACGAGCTGCGCCCGCTTTGGCATAGCCTCGATACCTTCACCGTGACGCGCGACATGCCCGAGGCCGACACCATCTCACTCGCCAAGAATACCAACAAGCTGCGTGTCGTGCTGCAAAACGTGATGGGTGAGGACATGGATGTGAATAACTTCTCCTTCCGGATCGTGGCTGACAACGGGTATATGGATTACGACAATTCCCTGCTGCAAGATCCCACCATCCACTACCTGCCTTATTATACGGAGAACGTGGAGTTGGGAGCCGACCCGACCCCCGGCGCTACCGTAGGCGGGCAATACGTGGCCGTGGCCGAGATGAACACCATGCGCCTGATGGCGGGCCGTAACTACCGCCTCATCATCCGTCATCACGGATGGGAGAAGGATGTGCTGAACGTGAACCTCAACGATTACCTCCTTCTCACCAAGATGGAGGGGCACCGTATCTCCCCGCAGGAGTATCTGGACCGGCAGGACGAGTATTCTATCATCTTCTTCCTTACACCGAAGGTATGCCCCGATTGTCCGGATAAGCCTACGCCTCCGGATCCTTCGGGACCTGACAATCCTGATAATCCTGACAATCCTGATAACCCGGATAATCCCGATGGTCCCGATCCGGAAGACCCTACGATCGTGGGGTACGCCTGCTTCAAGATACAGGTGAAGGATTGGGTGATTCGTATCAACGATGGCATATTGTAAACAGAGATTTATTAAATATCGCTAATGATGAGACGCTATACCATATATAACCGATTGACGGCGGTCGCCGCTGGTCTTTGCCTCTGTTGGCTTTTTATGGCTTGTGGTGAAGACCGGGGGGGCGATCTCCCGGATGACGACCCGAACCATTGTGTTGTAACTATCACTTTGCGGACATCCCGTTCGGTACGCCCGCCGCAGACGAAGGCCGGAGGGATGATGACGAAGGCGGATGAAACTACTGAGACGGATTTCTGGGCAAAAGATGAAGAATACGAGCGAGACATCACGAACTGGCTGGTGGTGGCCTATGATGAGAATGCGGATTTTGCCGGATATATATCCGGCAAAGATGGAACATGGACTCCGGATATCAGTAATGAGGATTCTCGTACTACGGTGGAGATGAAACTACCCTTTGGCACATACCATTTTTATGCGTTCGCCAATTTACAATCGTTGGAAGACGGTACATCGTTGTATCAAAAAATTACCGAAGCCCATTCCTTGGCGGAACTGTCGGAGGTGAAGATATTGGACTCGGGAACGAGTATTGATACAAGGAATGAGGAGAAAAAAGGTAAATTCGGAGGCGAGGAAGCGTCTCGAAAGCGTATTCCTATGAGCAGCTACGCCCAAAAGCATACGGTATTGCCCGCTCCGGCAGAGAACAAATTCGAGATTCCCTTGATCCGCATGATCGGCAAGGTGCAAGTGGAGATAACCAATAACTTAGATAAATCCATAACCGTAAACCAATTGGACATCATGAACCTCCGCAAGGGAAGCCTGCCGATCTGGCTCTTGCCTTGGGGAAATGAGAATTATTTGGAGTTTAAGGATAACAAGGACTTGGAAGAGCCTTTGGCTCCATCTTTTCCGAAAGATGCGAATCCTCCTGTAGTAAGTCTAGAGGATCTTTATACTGAATCTATCAAACCCGGTGATAATGAAAAAGAAATACAAGCCAAACATGTGGACGGCGAGAACGGTAGTAAACGAGCTTATATTCGCTACATTCCTGAGACCAATGCGGCCGTCGGAGAGAACGGCGGTGGCATCCACCTCGGTGTAGAGATCGAAGGCCGCCCTCGTACGGAGCACCTCACGGGCTTCGACTTCGTACGCCGCAATGACCTGCTGGTCATCCCTGTCTTGATAACCAACATCACGACGAAATTGGAAGTAGCCGAGCAACGTCTCCCCATCGGGGTCTATCCGACCGCCTTGTTCTATGGCGAGAAGACGGGCGTGCAGATACTGACGCCTGTTGAGCATACCCTGCAAGCCGCCGGTGACTTGTCGATCCGTTTCGAGATATCTAGCATAGAAGGCGTGACAGGAGATTTCACGATCAAAGGTCTCCCGCAGGAGGGAACGGTTACGGAAACAGCGAAAATCAGTTCGATCCAAGTAAAAAGCGACGAGAAACGTCTCATTACGGCCGTAAACGGAGAGGATTGTGACAAGAAACAGCGTTTCTACCTTCCCGAGGCTTCGATCAAGGAAGGAAAGAAAGGTTCCTTCACGATCCGCACTCGGGAACTGGGTGGAAACGTGGATGCTACAGTCATCCTCACGCTCATTATAAACTATTATGTGGGTCAGGAGAAGCAAGAGATGCAAATCCCCTACACCATCAAGATAAGAAACTACAAATAACAACCATAATATAACAACAATAAACTAAAAAAGGAGGACCTGACGGATGAAACCATCAATCAACCTACGATATAAATCCTTGTTATTAACTTCCTCGTTAATTTTTTCCGCTGGTGTGGCTGCGCCAGTGTGGGGGCAGACGTACACGATCAATTATAAGAATGGTTCACCCCAAACCGGTATTACCGAACGTGTGGATACGGTGTATGTGGCAGATGGGGAAGAGAGGGAGTTGTTTATTCCTGAGTTGAGAAATAATGATGGCTTTTATAATGCGAACTATCGGTGGTATGTACGTTGGTATCAGCTTAATGAAGGTAATTTAAGTTGCGAAAATATAAAAGGTAAGGCTATAAATCCTAAGTTAGATGGTTCTTTTGTACAGGGTGGTGCCTTACAGGATCTTATAAATCTCTATCCAAGCTCGTTGAGAGACGCAGGTACTTCTTTATTTTTTTATAAAGACTTTTATAAGATAGAAGGTACAACTGCTATAAATAGCTCTGTCCCTCTCGGAGCCTCTACGGTTGAATATTCAGCGGTGAATGTAAAAGAAAATCTTGTTGTTTGTGATGTGAGTTTAAATAACAATTATAAGGTGGATGGGACTACATTCACTGAACCTACTTTGTCCATACGTTATAAATTTGTGATTCGTCCGGCAAGCGAAATTGCGAATCGCATAAAAGACTCTAAAGCGGATGAAACCACTCCTTTTATGGATGAAACCATATATGTCCCGCAAAATAATGGAACGATTAATATACAATTGGGTAGGATCGCTAATAATTATGCGTGGTATGACGGAGATCAAATAGTACAGGGAGAAACTTATCAATATAAGAAAGACAATGGCGAATGGAAAGATTTGGGTAATCGCTGGACACAGATTATAAATAATTTGATAACGGTTGGAACACAACCTGTAAAATTAGAAATTCGGGCGGTGGGTAAAGATAAGACGAAAGCGAGTCCTCTGTTGGTGCGATATAATCTTATCTCTGGTGATCATGGTTTCATGTTACAGGAAAAGCAAGAAAAAGATTCTGACCCAAGGCGTAATCCGGATAACTATCCGGAGTTTTATGAAAGAATAGGATATATAAATTTTGACCGGAATGATTCGATATCTGTAGACGATTTGAACTCTGTTAATAATATGGCAAAAATTGGTTTTTCTGATAATAAAGAGGATAAAGGTAAATGGTTGGATCCGGAGATCACGGGATATGCTCCATTTAATTATCAAATTCAACCAAATAAGGATAATCGGATTCAGACCTTACAAAACCAATATGGTTTGTTTCGAACAGCGGATGTGGAAAAAGTATCAACGAATAATGAAAAGGTTGAGGGAAAGACTTATTTTTGGTTTGCAAGTGCCCAAAGTAAGCCCAAAGTGGCAATCTATGACCGGACTTATTACAATACGGGGAAAAAATCATTGGGATATTTCTTTTATGTGGATGCGGCCAATTTGCCGGGACGTTTGGTGAAAATTCCGTTGGATGGTAATATCTGTGCGCATACGGGTATTTTAGTGAACTTTTGGGTGAATGATATGACGACATGGAAAGATACTCAAGCCGAAGGAAAACCTCTACCTCCTAATGTAAACATGAATTTTATCGGATTAAAAGCAGATGGTACAGAAGTTGTTTTACATCGTTTTACTTCAGGGGATGCACTGACTGATTATACCTCGACTTCGGAAGGGCGGCCGGCTAATAACAATATTGGTAAATGGCAGCAATTAATGTACTCATTTTCCTTGTCACAATCGCTTGATGATTATGTAGGATATCATCTGGAGGTACAAAACAATACAGCTCATTCATATGGTGCGGACTACGCCATCGATGGTCTGCGTATTTATCGCTCCATACCGCAAATCGACGTAAAGCGAGTAGACGTGTGTTCTTCTGCCAGCCTGACCGTTGCCACGGATTACGAACTTCTGCTCAAGAATATGGGTTGGAGCATTAATCCGGATGTATTGTCCGATCTGAATATGGGGAATAGCATAACGGAAGATTCAAAGCATATATGGAAATACCGCTATGGTTTGATGGGTGGAGATCCAAGGAAAAGAAATGAGAATCTTAATAAAACGATCGGAAATGTTTATATTGGAGCTACCGATAAAAAGGAAAATGGGGATATAAAGAAGCCTGAAGATTGGATTACATTAAATACGGATTTGAAGGATTATAGTAATGAGCGCTATAACAACCGAAGCAAGGTGTATCGTATTATCGTTCCGACTAAAGAAGGGTTGAAGCATCAAGGATTTGAGGATCTGACAAATCATGAAACTGCGATGCGACGACAAATTGTCGTAAACCTGCGTATGATCAATGATTTCTTATATGATGCCGCTGAGCATAAAATTTGGCAAAAAGACATACTAGATCATGCCCAAAAAACAAATGGGGATAAATTCCCGGAAGAAGAGTATATTGCGTACTTGAAACAAAATTTGAGTGTACTCTGTGGCAAATCGGATTCAGAGTGGGACTATAAGATTCCGGAACCGAAAGACCTATCTAACCAGATAGATAGAATAATGGAGGGGAATGACAATAATCTGTACGAAGAACTGATACGGGCCGTTTGTTCGGTAATGGGTATTTCTCGTCCTCGTATGCCTTGGTGGGATGAAGGAAATAGCAATACCATCCATTTGAGTGCCATTGATGTGGACAAGACTGAGTTGAAATATAAAGGGGAGCAAAATTTCGGAAGTAAAGAGAATGCCGCCTCCGGTAGGTATGATGTGGTAATCTTTAGTGCGGCCACGACAGTTACTAGTGATGAAATCGTGGATTTCCCGAATGCCCATGCGGGAGATAGTTTCAACGATCCTTGCTTGCTGACTACCCCTTTCACCGTACTCCCTTCCTTCACGGTCGTGGCAAAGACCAAGACAGATTTGCCGGAGGGCATGATCGCTTGCGAGGGACGGATCAGCCAGATTGAGGAGGCAACCATGTGGGTTGAAAGATATGATAAGGACAACAACTTGATGACTGGAGAGACAGATAAGTTTGTAGATAGATATAAGGGTTATTCATATACGTTCGACTGGTTCTTGGGAGACTCGCTGGAATTTGCTGCGTTCTATGATGAATATGGATTCTCTTTAGAAGAGATATTGAAGTCTTATAGAAATACCCTTCCCGATGCCGAGAAAGCTTTGTCTTTCCCCGCGAAAAATTTGATTGAGTATTATGAAAAATTAGACGCATATAAAGATAAGCCTGCGCTTATTGCGAAATTGAAGACATTGCTTTTAGGTGATGTAGATACAGAGCCGAAATTGGTGATTGGCGGGAATTTGGGATATGCGGAGTTTCGTTGGGTAAAAAAAGTGGTAGCGATTCCTTATCTACCGGAGAGTATTCCCGAGAAGGACAGACTTTGGCTTTTCTGCGATAGACCTCAAGAACGATCACTGAAAGCCGCTCCCGCCCCGAAACTACTTGTTGGTTTCCCGGACGTGAAGTATCCGGAAGGAATGGAGCATTATCCCAATGTTCCCCTGCGTATTGGCTTGCCGAATATCATGGAGAAAAGCATAACCAATATTCCTATCCAAAGCAATGGCCTAAAGATGGGTATGACAGAATCCAATCAATTAGGTCTGCCCGAAAGCAATACTACGGATATCTTCTTGCGGCAAGGGGCTACTTATACAAAGGTGGGTAATTTGACAAAGTTGTCTGCGAAAGCTAAAAGTAAAAATGAGGCAGGTGAAACTGACTATGGCGGTGGATTATTCTCCATGACTTTTGACGATAAAGCTTATACAAATTTTGACGAAGGCCAGATTTATGCCCTCTATATCCCATTCGGTGAATATAAGGACGAAGCTTTCGTAAAAGGCTCTTGCGAAGGATACGCTACCTTACTTATCAAGATCGTGCCGGAATATCTGACTTGGAAGGGTACGAACACCGGTGAGGACGCTGAGGCATGGTATAATGACGCAAACTGGCATCAGTCTACGAAAGGGGAATTGTACATAGATCCAAACGGAGAAGATAAAACAGACGCCAACGGCAATGATGCAGACTTGACCGCCGCCTTCGCCCCGCTTCATTTCACCCGTATCACGATCCCGGAAAAGCAGATGCTGGAATTGGAAGGCTTGGAGACGAAAGATCATTTGTTACAGATTCCCGAAGCGAACTCATCAAAGGCTACCGAGTATATCCAATATGATATGGCGGTAGACAAAGACGGAGATAATACGATCGTAACCCCGTACTATATAAATAAGGTAAAGGCTATCTATTTCAAACCCGAGGCGCAGTTACGCCGTCAGCAATTCCTGACGTACGACACTGCCCATGTGGAATTCGAGATGACACCTGATGCGAAATATTGGATGGCATCGCCCCTGCAAAGCGTATTCGCCGGCGATATGTACACCGTGAAGAACACGGGCCGTCAGAACACCTATGCTTTCGCCGATATCACCTACAGCACGGCTGACAACGACCGCCAAGCCCCAGCCTTCTACCAGAAAGCTTGGGACAAGGCGATCACGATGTACGTGCCGAAGAGCGAAGCAGATCAAATAGTTTCTTTTCCGGAGAATGGTTTGGATACAACTCATTACGAGGTAGTCCAATCCAACTGGAGCCGTGAATATAACGATGTGAATGTGCCCTACGCTTTAGGAAAGGGATTCTATGCCAGCGTAGAAAAGAAGAATGCGACCGGCTTAGGTGAGAAAGTATTGGTACGCCTGCCGAAAGCGGATGACTCCTACAAATATGAACCGTGGAAACCGGATACGAAAAGCGCTACATTGAGAGCCGCCATGACCAAAGCCCCGACTTTAGCAAATCGGATCAATGCTGGTAAACTGGCAGATAACAAGTCGATCAAGGTGGTATTGACAGATGTGAATGGAACGGAAGATTGGTGGAATACGGATAATGGAACCGTCCGTGTTATTGCTGATGGTGACGGCAAGCACTTCCTGTTGGGTAATCCTTATATGTATCCGTTGGATATCGTTCGTTTCTTGAAAGAGAATGAGGCTATCTTAGAGCAAAAATATTGGACATTGGATGTGAAGGAGGGGCTTGTTGTCGGTACACCTGATGTGGCATGGGAAGGTGGAAATGTTACTGATGCTACATCCGGAGCCGTTATCGCCTCCATGCAAGCCTTCTTCGTAGAGCTGAAAGATGCGGCTCAAACGAAAGCGGAAGGTACGGCAACCGGTACCGATCTGAAGGTGGTTCATTTCGATCCCTCCATGATGCAAGGAGAGTCGGAGAAGGTCTCTTCTTCCTTACGTACCGCTACGGCCAAAAACCCGGTATTGAGGCTGACAGCAGAGCGGGATGCATATCGTAGCACGGCCTTGTTGATGCGGCAGGATGATGCCGCGAATAGCTATGAGGCAGATAAGGATGCCGTAATCTTGCTGGATACGGAACTGGAGGAGATCCCGCAGGTGTACACTATCGCCGGGACTCGTGCCGTGGGTGTGAACGTAGTACGACGGATCGACCAAGTGCCCCTTGGCGTATATGCCGGCGAGGGTAAGGGGGAGGTTACACTGACGATAGAGGGTATCGGCGATTGGGCGGAGACGCTTTACCTGTACGATGCCGTGACCCGTAAAAGTACGGAGTTGTCGGACAATACGTATACCTTGCGTTTGGACGGCAGCAGCCATGGACGTTACTTCCTAAGTGCGGGCTCGCCTACCGGTAATGAGGGGGTGGACAACGTAGAATCTATCTCTGTCTATTCCGCCGTATCGGGTAGGATAGTGGCCAGTGCTAGCGAGGCGTTGAAGCGGATACAGGTGTTTACGCCGATGGGTCGTTTGGTACGTACCTTATATCCCGCCCGTCCGACTTATACGTTCGATCTCCCGGCAGGCATCTACATTATCCGCACGGAGATCGCCTACGACCAAAAGACGGTGAAACTACGGGTATTGTAAATAAACCCCCTTGTTGTTAGTTCGTTTCTACCACTCCATCCTTGATATGAATCACCCGATCCGTGTTTGTGGCCAGCTGTTCGTCATGCGTCACGATGACGAACGTCTGGTTCATCTGGTCTCTTAACTCGAAAAAGAGGGCGTGCAATTCTTCCTTGTTCTTGGTATCGAGGCTTCCCGAAGGTTCGTCGGCGAGGATAACCGCCGGGTTATTGATAAGCGCACGGGCTACCGCTACCCGTTGCTTTTCTCCGCCGGATAGCTCGGCGGGCTTGTGTGCCATACGATCGGAGAGTTTCAAGAAGTCCAGCATCTCTTTCGCCCGCTTCTCGGCTATGGCCGATTTCTCCTTGGCGATCAGGGCTGGGATCATCACGTTTTCCAAGGCCGTGAACTCCGGCAATAATTGATGGAACTGGAAGACGAAGCCGATATTCCGGTTGCGGAAAGCCGCCAATTCCTTATCGCCCAATCGTCTTGTCTCCGTGCCATTGATAACCAGTCGCCCGCTATCCGGTGCGTCGAGCGTGCCGATGATTTGCAACAAGGTTGTCTTACCCGCCCCGCTGGGGCCTACGATAGCGACAACCTCGCCCTTGTTTATCGTGAGGTCGATGCCTTTCAATACTTGTAAGGCACCGAAACTTTTCGTTATTCCTTCGGTTTGTATCATATCAAGTTTCTTAGGACGTGCGAGGCAAGGAAACAACCGAACGTTGCCGGCATATAAGAGACCGTTCCCGTGGTCGTACGTTTACATGTTTCGTTTTCAACTTCGATCACGGCGTCCGGATCGGCGAACTCGGTGGAAAATACGACGGGAATCCCCTTGCTTACGCCTAGAGGACGCAACCGTTTCCGCACCGCTTTCGCGAGGGCGCAATTGATTGTCTTGGAGATATCCGCTATCCGTACCAAGGATGGGTCTACCTTAGCGCCCGCCCCCATGGAGGACACGATGGGGATCTTATGGATATATGCTTGGTACATCAGGTATACCTTGGGACTTAGGGAATCGATGGCATCTACCACGAAATCGAGAGGGGCCGATAAGAGTACCTCCTCCGTCCGTTCGTCTCGCAGGAATTCATTCAGGACGGTTAGTTGCAACTGGGGATTGATATCGAGCAAACGCTTGGCCACGACCTCGGCTTTCGGCATCCCTAGGGTGGAATGAAGGGCGGGCAATTGGCGGTTGATATTACTCTCGTTTACCGTATCGGCGTCTATGATCGTCATCTTTCCTACTCCGGCCCGACAAATCTGCTCGGCGGCATAAGCTCCCACACCTCCTAGGCCAACTACCAATACATGGCTACGGGATAAGCGCTCCATACGCTCCGCTCCGAACAAAAGTTCCGTCCGTGTATTCCAATTGTAACTCATTTATCTATTTTTGAGCACAAAAGTAATCAATTGTTCCGGTTCCTCCAATACTTGCTTTTATCCGAAAGCTTTGTGTCTTGTTACTGCACGGGCGTTGCAGCGTTACTGTATGGGCGTTGCAGTATTACTGCATCAGCCTTGCAGTACCACCGCAACCCAGGTTGCAGTGGATGAGTTACGTCAGATGGGTTGAATATGAAAGACTGATCCTCCGTCGGAGGCCAGCGGAAGGGTGATTTTATCCCTGTAGGTGATCTCCTCAACCTCTTTTACGAGTTTGTTCGAGTCTATATTCGTATCTTCAGCGTCTTTATAGATCGTTATCTTATATTTCTTGTCCTTATCCAAGAACTTGAGGTCTACATCGATACTGCGTGCTTGGCTGTTATTGATCGTACCGACAAACCAATCCTCTCCCTTTTTGCGGGCGATCGTTACGTATTCATTGACGGAAGCGTTCGGAACGACTGTTTGGTCCCAAGTCGTAGGCACGGCTTTCAGGAACTCGAATCCCGGTTGTCCTTCGTAAGCCTCCGGCGTATCGCAAATCATGCCGAGATAGCTCTCTAATACCACGTACATCGCTAACATATGGCAGCGGGTACTCATTACGTAAGGGTTACGTTCTTGGTTCTTGAACTTATCCCTTGGCAAAGAGCGGAAACCTCCTAAATGATAATCAGTCGCTCCCGCTAATAAACGGGTAAAAGGCATATGGATGTCATGATCTGCGTCGGTATCCTTATCCCATTTGCAATGCTCGTAATTAAGCGTACCCTCGCGGGTGAACTCGTTGGGATAGGTACGGCTCAATCCAGACGGCTTGCAAGCTCCGTGGAATTGCACGAATAGATGATGCTTAGCCGCCTTCGCCAAGAACTCTTCTTGGATGCGGATCATCTCCTGATCGTCTCGATCCATGAAATCGATCATCATGCCGGCGATTCCCCATTTCTCGAATTGGGCGAAAGCCTCGTCTATCTTTGCGTACAGAGGTTTCCAGTTGGTCCATAAATGGATACGTACGCCTTGACTCTTGGCGTAATCGCAAATCTCCTGCATATTGAGGCTCGGAACGACTTTCAAGATGTCCGCTTTAGGACCCGGAGAACCGAATCCGGCTCCATCCTCGTCATACCAAGCTTGCTCGGCGTTCCCGTAGATCGAGTGATAATCCAATCCGTTACGGGCTACGAAATCAATGTAATATTTATTCGTGGGGAAATTGTTTCCGCCAAGGAAAGTCGTATCCGGAACGACATTTCCGTTCCACCACGTAAAAGTAGTCTTACCCGGCTTAATCCAAGACGTATCCTCTATCTTACAAGGCTCATTGAGATTCGTAAGGATATTGGACGCTATCAAGGAACCGATTTGATCACTGATCATCAAGACCCGCCAAGGAGATTGATGGGGTAGGGATGCCTCTACCTTGATACGCTCTTGTCCCAGTTTAGGTGATAGTTTCCCGAGAAGAGTCCCGTTTTCTTTCCATAGGTACATACCGGCGTAATCACGAACCGCCGCCTCGGTAATCGCCATATAAACATGGTTCGGGAAAGAGAATAGGGAGGGCATATCCATCAATCGTTTATTATCCATGTCGGCATAATCTGTGACCGTATATTTACCTTCGTGGGAACTTTGGTAGTTGGGGAGGAATAAAGTAGTTACGTTCGGATTCCCTTGTAGGTTGAAGGTGGTTCCCTCGTCATACATGATATACGAATCCCATCCTTTTTGCTTCGGAAACTCATAGCGGAAGGCGATACCGTCATCGAAAGCCCTTACGACCAGATTAATCTTGCGAAAAGGCTGAACGGTTTCCTCTAGCGGGATGATTACCTCTTTGGAAAGGCTATGTATATGTTTCGCCTTACCGACGATCAATTCGTAGGTCTCTTCCTTCGTGCTGAACACGGGTTTGTTGATCTTTACATTTTCCCCGAACGCCCCATTATCGAAAGTCAGCGTCAATGGGGAGTCTTGGATCAAGGTCTGCTTATTAAATGTTACGCTGTATACCGGGCTATTCTTATCCAAAGCCAAGGAAAACTTGATCTTTCCGTTTGGAGAAGCCAACCGCACGCTTTTATTCGCATATAAAGAGTGAGCGCAAAGTATAAAAAATGCCAGAACGAGGTAGATTGATTCTTTTTTCATGGATGATAATTTTATAGGCCAAAGATATACATATTTATTTTGTACGGTTTAACTGCTTCAACAATTCCTTAAGACTGACGGTCTCATTCTTGACCAATGGTTTTGCCCAATAGGAAATACTCAAGATATAGCCCAGCGTGATAAATAGGAAAAACATGGAATAGCGCAACCCGATCAGATCTCCAAGTCCACCAATGATGAACGGAATCAATGCCCCACCGAAAATACCCGTACACAAGATACCGGAAAAAGCCCCATGATGCTTATCCACGGAGTTAAGGGCTAAGGCGAATATCACCGAAAACATGATCGAGATCGAGAAGCCGCAACAAGCGAAAGCGATAATCGCTACTTGCGTAGGACCGAAGAGCGCTATCGATAAATTAAGGATCGCTATCATCGAGAAAATACGTAACATCAGCTTTGAGTCGATTAACTTTACGATCACCAATCCCAACAAGCAGCCGATGGACATCAATCCCCAGAACCAAGCAACCGTAGTAGCCCCGGCTCCTTCCGGGCTGACCCCATGATACATATTCAGGAAAAGACTCATCCAATTCGCCAATCCTTGCTCGGTTCCCACATAAGCGATAATCCCCAAGAAATAGAATATAACTTGTTTTTGCTTGAGTAATTCTTTATAATTCTGTACCGTTCCCGCCTTCTCATCTTCCTTTAATTCTACTTTCGGGAATTTGACATAAGAGATAACCACTAACATGATGACAAAAACAATCGTAAAGATAAAATAGAGCGAGCTCCAAGGTAAGCTCTCCGGCGTTATCCCTTTGAGGAAACGGATGAAGAAGTCGTTCGCCGGATCCTCACCGGTTAATTTCCGCATAAGCTCGGCCAAGACGAACGGGCTCATGAAAGAAGCGGCCCCGAATACGATCTGGGCCAATACCTGATTAAAGGCATATTTTTTCTCTCCGCCCGCCTCACGCATCAAGGGCAATATAATCACCTGTAGCATCGCCATGCCCAGACCGATAGCGAAAAGGGAGGTCAATACGATAGAGTAGGTCGGGAACATGACGAAAAGCCCCGCACCCAAAAACGCCAGACTGAAAGCGACCAATAAGGAAATCTTTCCCCCGAAACGCTCGATGATCATTCCTGCCGGGATGGACATGATGCCATATGCCAAGAAAAACGAGAACGGCAAGAATGCGGCCAATGTCAGGCTCAGCCCAAAACTATCGATAATCATCGGTAGCATAGGGCCTAATATATTGGTAACAAAAGAAATGACAAACCAAATACACAAGATGAGGAGTACGATCCAATTATTCTTATTCATGATAGATAGATTCAATGATTAAACACCAATGCCGCCGCCCCGAGGCATCCGGCCTTATTTCCTAATCGGGCAAGTTCGATAGTCGTGAAGTACGAGGTTTCCTTCATCACGAATTTCCAGACCTGTTCCCGTATATTATTAATGTAGAAATCTCCGGATTCCGAAATGCCTCCGCCGATAATCACCTTTTGCGGAGCGAAAATGTTGATAAGGCTCGCTACGCCTAGGGACAGATTCCGGAAATGATCCTCCATAGCGAGTACGGCCTCTTTCTCTTGAGCTTTATAGCGCTCTACTATATATTTTCCATCGATACGGGAAGGTATCTCCCGTCCGTTCTTCTCCAATAATTGCCGATATAAGGCGATCAACGCACTTACGGAAGCGTGTGCCTCTAGGCAACCGGACGCTCCGCAAGTACATTGATTCCCATTCAGACCATGAATAATTAAGTGCCCAAGTTCGGTGCCCCGGTTCCGGTAGCCGCCATAAAGCCGGCCGTTCAAGAACAAGGCGCCCCCTATGCCGGTACCCACCGTCAAGAAAACGATATCGGAGAGGCCCTTAGCCGCCCCATATATCACCTCGCCCAACCCCATAAGGTTTGCGTCGTTGTCGATGAATACCGGTAGATTAAATTCCGCTAACGCAAGATCCAATTGTTGGTTGTCCAGTTCAGGAAGATTATTGGCAAAGAGAACCACCCCCTTATCTACTACGGAAGGTACACCTATGCCAATTCCGTAAATCCCCCAGTCCCGGGAACGGGCGTAGTCTGTCATTTTCCGTACGATACTTTTTATGATATCGGATAATGGGCGTGGATTCTCTTTTGATTGTGTGGTTTCCGACGATTCGTAAAGAATGTCGCCATTCTGGTTCACAAGAGTATATTTTATGCTTGTTCCTCCAATGTCTAATGCGATAGCGTATTTCATGATAATTGTAAAAGCTTAATTAGAACTATGCGCCGCTTCCCTGTCGATCAGGCAAATCACGTTCGGGTGCAGCCACAATAAGGAGGCCGGCAACTCCGTCGAGATCTTCTGTTCAAGGAAAGCTTGAGTAATCTCCCTTTTCTTTATCCCGTTGATAAGAAGGATAATCAGGCGTGACTGAAAGATATTCGCCATGCCCAATGTCAGTCCGTATCCCGGTTTTTCCGTATCCCCGGCGATCATGGGATGTTGCAATGATTTCTGGGACAGATGAGCCACATGGCAATTCGTATGTAAGGAAGGAGCCGGCTCGTTCAAGGCGATATGGCCGTTCATCCCTATTCCTAATATACAAATGTCGATAGGGCCTTTTTGATCCAGTATCTGTTGGATCCGCTCACATTCCGCCTCAGGGTTCTCCGGATCGCTTTGGAACGCTATATACCGGTCTTCCGGGATTTGAAGCGGACCTACGAAATAGTTCCGTAGATACGACTCGCACGTACCCGGGTGGTCCATCGGGATTCCTCCCCATTCATCAAGCTTTAGTACCGTGAATTGGGAGAATAATTCCGGTTGGCGACCGGCTTCCTCTACCAGCAACTCATACATCCGGGTAGGAGAGCCCCCAGTGGCGGCACAAAGCGTAAGTGCCTTGTGCTGCCCTAACTCTGAGGTAACAATCTCTTTTGCCTTAAGGCTTAATGCCTCATAAGATTGACAAATCTCTATTCTCATACGATTTTAGAGCTCTTTGATTCGGATATTGCGGAAACAAACACCATAACCGTGGTCTTGCATACCGATGTAACCCGGTTGTTTTCCGCATTGTAGCATCAAGTCGTAAGCTTCCGGGCATTTCTCCGGACTCGTGCTGAACTTGCTGAACTTACTATGATCCACTAACGCGCGCCATACCGGTGTACCGAACTGGAATTCCAGCACTTTCACGTCGTTCATGTAATGGATCACGCGTTGGTTATAGACAACGATTCTCGTCTTGTTCCAGTTTCCGTACGGTTTTACGGGTTGTGGATCCGGCATAATCATGTCATATACGGCACCGGCCTGACGGTTACCATCGCAACCTTCCCATGCGTCCGGCATATTCTCGTTGTCGAGTAACTGATATTCTGGGCTGGAGTAATAAATAGGTGTACCCTCAATTTCTTGCGCAGTATAGAAGATACCGCTATTACCGGCCTTGTCGATCTTCCATTCGATCTCGAAAACGAAATTTTTGAACTTCTTGTCGTAGATCAAGTCGCCGAAGCCCGTGTCTGCCTTATTGTCGCTACCTTTATAGGTGATCGATCCGTCTTCAACCACCCAACCTTGGGGTACATCCTGACGGCAATAGCCGCGCCATCCGTTCAAGGTTTTCCCGTCGAACATGGTGATCCACTCGCCTCCCGTAGGGATACCATCGCTATCGAGGGCTTGGGTTTGGGCGGTTTGCGTTCCGGCATTGTTCGTATTGTTATTGTTGCCAGAGGTACATGATAGAGCCGATGCGAATAAGGCTACGGCCATAATACTGCTATAAATCTTTTTCATCTTTGTATAGTTATTTAAGTAAATTATCTAGTTGTAGAGACGGGGTGTGCCCCGTCTCATCCCATTGTTGTTCGCTTTTATAACTTGAGATCTTCCCATCCATCGCGGTATTTCCGCTTGATGAATTGGTTCGCTTGCTCGAAGTTGGTGATACGCATGTTCGCTCCGTCCCACTGGAAAGTTTTGTTTCTTCCCGGATAGATAAAGCCCTCGCGTTCTCCGTAGATCGAGTCGTTATGTTTCACTTGTTCCCGGATATTATAGCTGCGTAAGATCAGGTTACCCATCAATACGGTCTCCGTCAACGGACCGGCGTAACCTTCGAATGGTGATTCTACGTCCGCCTTGTCGTATCCTGCGATACAAGAGTCGATCCACGCCCAGTAATGACCGTTCGTGCCGCCTTCGATACGTTTGTATTTATGAGGAATGTTCACGTCCTTGTCGAACAGCGGTTTCTTGTTCGCCTTCTGTCCCTTTGGCCAGAATCTCGGGTCGGAACCGCCCCAGCCGCAAGAAGCCATACCTTTCGTACCTACGAATACGGTTGCGCCTTCTACGTCCATCATATCCAAGTCTCCCATCGTGCAGGTCATGTCTGCATCCGGATCGATCTCCTCGAAACGCTCCGGCATGATACCACCGTCCATCCAATAGAGATTCAGGTCGCTTCCGTCTTTCTTCTTGAATTTATAACGGATCGAGCTGGCTACCGGGCAACTCTCAGGATAATAAGCCTCCTCGAAGATACCGGAGTAGACATTGGTCGTGCTGCAAGAAACCTCAGTCGGATAACCTAATTGAAGCAATTTGAATGGAGGGCCGATGATGTGGCAACCCATATCTCCAAGAGCGCCTGTACCGAAACGCCACCAACCACGCCAGTTGAACGGAACAAGATTATCGATATAATCCACATACTCGGCGGTACCTACCCATAAGTCCCAATTTAATCCCTTGGGAACCTCAGGCTTCTGGCTCGGCCAAGGAATACCTTGCGGCCATACAGGACGGTTGGTCCAGCAATATACCTTCTGGATGTCACCTAACAGATCTGCCTCGAACCATTCACGAAGGGTACGCATACCGTCGCAAGAGTTACCTTGGTCGCCCATTTGGGTCACGACCTTGTATTTCTTGGCGGCCTCGGTAAGGATACGTGCCTCGTAAATATCGTGCGCGATCGGTTTTTGCAGATATACGTGCTTACCCATCCGCATAGCGCCGAAAGCTTGGATCGCATGGTTATGATCCGGGGTGGAGATACATACGGCATCGAAGTTCTTGCCTTCCTTGTCGTACATCTCACGGAAGTCGTTGAAATACTTCGCCTTCGGGTATTTCTTACGAGCGTCGGCAGACTGACGGTCGTCTACGTCGCACAGACAGGTGATCGCTGCGTTTTTGTGCGGCGTATTCATCAAGCTACCCAAATCGGCGGCTCCCATACCGCCACAGCCTATTTTCGCGATATAAAGCTTATCGCTGGGAGCTACGTGTCCTAATCCCGCTACGGTAAAACTGGGCAGGATCGTAAGGGCGGCAGCACCTGTGGCTGCCATCCCAAGGAATTCCCTTCTCGAGATTCCAGTCGGACAGGATTGTTTATTTACCTCTTTCATAAATTTGTTCATATTATGATTAATAATTGAATTGGGGTCTAAAGAATTGATATTAAAAACAGACTGATATGATTAGAATGCCGGATATCCCGGGTTCTGAACCAAATTATTATTCTTCTGCCAAGCCTTGAACGGGATCGGGAAGATCTTACGATATTCCGGAGTCTGTTTCGGCTTCATATATCTCGGTTTCAGATAAGTCCCGAAGCGGATCATATCTTGGCGGCGGACAAATTCGAATGCCAACTCATAACCACGCTCGTTATAGATATCGTCCAATGTCACGCTCGTGTAATTATGATCGGAATTGCCGTAAGCCCTTTCCCGGATAGCGTTTACCAGACGAGTAGCTTCACCGAGATCCCCGCCCATACGAACCAAGGCTTCCGCTTTCATCAGGTATACATCGGCCAGACGGAAGATCGCGATATCGTTCTCCATATTGGTATTTTGCATGCCTTTCTCATATACCCACTTATTGATACGTGCGCCGTCTTCTTGGTGAACCTCGCCCCACGGGGTTAAGTTACCATCCGCATCGGTTTTCTCAGTTCCCGGTACCACATTTAAGTCGATCGTATGGATCAAGTCATGTCCTAGGGTCGTTTTCAAAATCTCTCCCGTGCTAGGGTCGATCATCGGGCCAATCAAGAACGAACCTTCGTAACGAGGATCTTCCGTATCAAATGTGCGGACAAAATCCGGCTGGGCGTTGATACCATTCCACATACCGCCGGTGAAACCTAATACATCGGGATCCAGATAATGCAATGTCCAAAGATGAATGGAGTTACCCCAAGCATCAGATGCCTTGTAGCAGATCGGGAAAATAATCTCTCGTGATACCTCGTTATGAACCTCGAAATTGGTTTTCCAATTCGGCTCGATGATATATTCGAGTTTCATGATCTCGTCGCACTGCTCCACTACACCTTTCCAGTTCGGCTCGCCGATCCATTCCTCGGCGTTGAGGTACATCTTTGCCAATACCATACGGGCAGCCCCTTGCGTGAACTTACCGTAGCTGGCGTCTGATACATCGGAGCGCAGGTTCGGGATGATCTCGGTTAATTCCTTCACCACGTATTTATACAGATCCGCACGGCTCGTGATGGAGGGCAAGGAGGTATCCTCAAAATCTGTCACTAATGGAGCGTTACCGAAAATATCTACGATTACATAATACCAGAAAGCGCGTAATCCTCTTAGCTCAGACAAGTATTGAAGCTTAAGTTCATCGCTCATCGCCTCGCTTTTCTCTATAATATTATATACGGAATTAACTGTGGTTAAACCTTCCGTACAATATGTCCAGCAATTCTCTACGGAGTAAGAGTTCGGTTTCCAACTGTGCATACATTGTTCCATGTATTGTCCGCCGTCCCACCAGTCGCCACCTACACGTGTCGGTGCTATCAAGATATCGGCTGTCATATCGGCCGCTCCCCAAGGACCGTCATAAGCCAGCATGTTCTTTAGGGATTGGTATGCCGGAGCCATGATCGCATTAATCTGCTTTTCTGTTGTCCCGAATTCGTCGGTAGGAAGCTTGTCGTATACGTTCTCGTCCAAATCCATGCAAGAGACAAGTGCTACCGGAGCGAGTACGGCACATATTATATTTTTGAATAATCTTTTCATGATCGTTACTGTTTGTGTATTAGAAATTCAAGTTTAATCCAACAGAGAATGTGCGTGCCTTCGGATAAAATTCACGAGGTTCTACACCCGGGGTCAAACCGTCTCCTGAATCCATAGGAACTTCGGGATCAAGACCTTTATATTTCGTGATAACGAATAGGTTTTGCGCCGTGAAATAAACACGGATACCATTCAATGCTTTGATCTTATAACCTAAAGTCAAGTTGTCGAGACGCATAAAAGAACCTTTCTCTAAGTAATAGTTGGAGAATCTTGGAGTTTCGCTTAACGTATAGGTCAATGGATCATCCAATGCGTTTGTTCCCGGCAAGAATCCGGATTGAGCGTATGCCATGCGGGTCGCGTTCAATATATCATTACCGATCGTTCCACGCAAGAAGAATGACAAATCAAAATTCTTGTAGCGGAAAGTATTGGTGATACCATATGTCAGTTTCGGTTGAGCGGATCCGATGTAGTCATAATCCGCCGGATCGGAAATCTCGCCGTCACCGTCTTTATCTACCATGATATATCTGCCGTTCTCATCGATACCGTTGCAAACCAAGCCATAGAATTGTCCGATAGGGCGTCCCTCTTCCAATACGTGTGTACCGCTGGAGCTTCCACCCCGGATGAATACGTCACCTAATAAGATCTTATCCATTGTAAATACGTCGTTGGATAGACGAGTCACTTCATTCTCATTATGAGCCAAGTTTAAGGAGATGTTCCAATCGAAATCCTTCGTGCGGATAGCGTCTGCGTTCAAACTCAACTCGATACCCGTATTACGCATATCGCCCACGTTAGCCATGATCTCGCTATATAGGTAAGGAGGGGTTGGCACCGGATAGGTATAAAGCATGTCAGAGGTCTTTTTGTTATACCATTCGATACGACCACCTAGGCGGCTATCCAATACGGAGAAATCAAGTCCGATGTTCAACATCGCTGTCTGTTCCCATTTTAAGTCTGGGTTTGCGTTTTGGCTGATTTTATAAGAAGGTAGCCAAGAACCGGTATCATAATATACACCATCTGTGCCGTAAAGCTCGAGGGTTTTGTAGGGGTCCAATCCTGTTTGATTACCAGTGATACCATAACCGACACTTAACTTTAAGTCGTTAAGCCAGTTTACTTTTTCCATGAATGACTCTTGGGTGACATTCCAACCCACGGAAACGGAAGGGAAGGTACCCCATTTGTTATTCGTTCCAAATTTAGAAGAACCATCCCGGCGTACGGTAGCTGTCAACATATATTTCTCATTGAAGCTATAATTGGCTCTTGCGTATAAAGAGATCAGGCGACTTTGCCATTTTTGAGACTCTGCGTCTCCCGGATTCAGATTTTGTCCCGCGGCTAAATTGTTAGCACCTAATAAATCAGTGACGAAACCACGGGTCTGTACGTGAGTCTCCTCATAATTCTCTTCTTCCCAAGAGTAACCGATCAAGGCATTGATCTTATGCTTATTGAACTCAGCTGAATAATTGGCGGTCCATTCCATCAAGTCTTTATCACGTAGTCTGGACCAACGTTCGGCCTTACCGCCATCGTTGTAACCGGCTTGAGACTCGATACTGTTGTATTTGCTCTCATCTTCCGTATTCCGGCTTTTAGCTAAAAGAACTTTAGCCTCTAAGCCATCGATAATCGTATAACCGACATCAGCGGTTCCATAGAAATTATTGATGCGGTTCTTATGTGTATTCTCTTTCTGGTTACGTACCGGGTTTCCTTGGTCGTATTCACGTGTGTCGAACCAAGATCCATCCTCTAGCTTAACCGGGCGAACGGGAATCATATTGTAGGCAAGTAAGAAATTGGTCGCATTGGTCGGCGCGTTATCTGTAACGGTAGCCACGCCGGTGATGCTTACTTTCAAACGATCCTCCAGAGCACGTTGGGAGAATTGGAAACGGGCGTTGTAACGGTTCATGGAGTTATCGCGTGCGATACCTTCACGTTGCATATAAGAAAGGGAACCTCTATAGTTATGGTGTGAACCACCTCCTGATAAAGACACGGCATGATCCTGTTGGAAACCGATTCTCGTGATCTCGTCGAACCAATCCGTGTTCGCTCCCATGTCAAAATCCTTACCGTCCTTACCCGGGGTAGAGGAAGTATAGCTACGCCATTGGTCCGCTGTTAGCAGATTCGGCTTGTTAGCCAAGGTAGATACACCGAACGCTCCATTATAAGCGATGGTCGGTTTGCTGGCGTAACCTTTCTTAGTCGTGATAAGGATAACACCACCCGCTGAACGGGAACCGTAGATAGCGGCTGAAGAGGCATCTTTCAAGATAGAGATAGATTCGATGTCCTGCGGATTAACCGTAGACATGTCCATGCCCGGCACGTTATCGATAACGATTAACGGGCCTTGGTCGTTTTGCAAAGTGGATAGACCTCTTAATTGAATCGTCGAGTTGCCCGTTACGTCGCCGGAACCTGTATTGATCGTTAAACCGGCCACCTTACCTTGCAACAAATCCGCTGCGTTACGAGTCAGACCTTGGTTGAAATCCTCAGCGGTCACGTTGGTGATAGAACCGGTAATCTCACGTTTCGTCTGCGTACCGTAACCCACTACGACTACCTCATCCAGTTTTTGAGTGTCCTCTTTCAAGTTTACATTGATCTCGTTTTTGCCGCCTACCGGTTGCAACTGTGTCATGTAACCGATATAAGAGAACTCGAGAGTTGCGTTTGAGGATACTTCCATAACGTATTTACCATCCAGATCTGTAATCGTGCCGTTGGTCGTGCCTTTCTCGACTACGTTAGCACCGATAATAGCGTTTCCTTCCGGGTCTTTAACGACACCGGTGATGCGTTTCTTAGTCTGTTGGGCAACAATGTTTTTATTAAATACATTGATATTTCGTCCTTCGATCGAATATTTCAAACTCGTGTTGCGTAGTGCTTGCGATAAGATATTTTCTATGGACTTATCGGTTGCGTTCACGCTCACTTTTACGTTCTTTACGTCAGAATCCACATAGAAGAATAAGAAATCGCTTTGTTTTTCTATAATAGCGAATAGATCGGTTAGCGGGGCTTGATCCGTCTTCACGGAAATCGTTACAGATTGTGAATAGGAATTAGTCGCTACCGCTTGGAACAGTGTCAAGAAAAGTAAAATAAAGGACATTTTTAGGACCGAGAGCATTTTTTTTAAGTCTTTGGACCTAAAAGACCTATAATACGAAACATTTTCCATATTTTTGTACTGATAAAAGGTTGATAATATGCGTCTGCCACAAAATTTGGTCGTGGAGTAGCAGAAGCAGGAATTAATTCTTTTTAATGGGGCCGGCTGTATTTTTGCAGCCGGTTTTGTTTTTTTGAAAGATAGGATCCGTGTTATCTCATAGGCATTGCTTGTTTTTTAAGATGTGTTGATATTTTTATTTTATTGAATATAGTAAGTTCCATCTCTTTGTGACCATTTGATCGGCAAACTACGAGAGATCACTTGTAAAATCTCCTTTAAAGATTGATCCTCACTGAATGTTCCGGATACAGTGACATTCGGGTCCAGCAATCTCTTGTTTTCTATATGGATCGGAATCTCGTATCTTTTCTCAAGCTCATTCAGCAAGGTACAAAGCGCTATTGATTTATACTTTAGCAAGCCGTCTTTCCATGCCAGATTTTCTTTTGCGTTGACGGATTGGATATCAATCTTGTTCGTTGAACGGATGAATGTAAGTTGCTGGTCGGGAGCGAGTAAGACTTGTTGTGTCGGGCTTTCGAAACGGATAGACCCTTCCAGCAGGACGGCCGTGATCTGATCCTTCCCTTTATCGGCTTTTACACTAAAGGTCGTACCTAATACCCGTATGGAGGCATTTCCCATATCGACGATGAAAGGTCTTTCCGGATTTTTCGCCACCTCGAAATAGGCTTCTCCTTCCAAATTAACCTTTCGCTGATCCGTACCGTATGCGTCAGAGTAGGTAAAGCGACTATTCCGGTTCAAAATGATCTTCGTACCATCATCTAGCGTAAAATGAGATTTATTTTTATCGGTTATATAGGTATAGAATTGCTGAACCTTAGCTTCCCGGGTATTTAAGTGTATTGTCGCGAAAAACAGAACAAGAAAGGCGATTGCCGCCGCAATGGGAGTAGCGATGAAACGGATCAGCCTCAATCTCTTTTGCCTGCTTTGATCGTCGATCTTCTTTCTCAAATTATCGAGGGACACATTAGGCATTAAGGAATGGCTGAACGAGACTTCCGCATCCCAATAACTCTTTAGCAACCGAAATTCTTTTTTGTTCTTTTCGTCTGCGTTCAGCCATTCGCTCAGCGAAAGAAAATCTTCCGAGGAGCTGTTGCCACTTAATATCCTTGTGATAATATGATCTATGCTATTCTCCATTTTAAGTTGTTTCTATACTAATAGTCGCAACCAAATTTGAAAACCCTTAGTGGGAGCATGGATTTTTTACTTATTTTTTTCGTAGCTCATACACGAGTTCTTTGTATTCGGAGATTGCGTTGAATGAGGGGCATTGTTTGATCCATTCATCCGGCGAGATCGTCCCGTCTCCGTTTAAGTCCTCCGAGAGATCCCGGTGCCCACAGACCCATGAGCCGGGAAAGCAGATTAAGAGATGCCGGATCAAACGTAACAACGAGGTCTTTTGAGCCTGTGTGCGGGTATCCCGTGACTGTCCGGTGATGTCCAGTCCACCCTCGTAGCAAATCCCGATGCTGTGTTTGTTGTGTCCTCTCGCATGAGCCGGAATTTGCTCTAGCGGGCGCAGGTTCACCACTTCTCCCGATTTACGGATGTAGAAGTTGTAACCGGCACGGAGGAATCCCCGTGCCTTGTGGTCACTCTCCAGTTGCTCCGGGCTATAATCCGTATTCTCACGGGTTGCCGAGCAATGAATCACGATCAGGTCAATTTTTCTCATATCTCGTCCGGGCTTTCGCTATCAGAACCTGCGCTCTTTTTCGTAACCTCCAGAGGCTCGAAATTCACCTCATTGCGGGTAGTCCGCAGGGCCGAGCCCGGGAAAAAGATAATACGTGCCCCCTTTATCTTGGTGGCGTCGAAGTCCTCGGGCGTATTCGTTCCTTCGGAGTTAATAGACATACGGAAGTTTCCAAATTCTCCCAATTGCACCACGTTGCCGGAGGACAGTTCCAGATCCATCGCCCAGTTTAATGAATCGAGCACCGCTTTCACGTCCGCCGACGAAAGCGTGGAGCGAGAGCAAATCAGTTTACATAATTTGTTGAGGTCCGAAGTCCCCGATGTTTTAGCGATCGCGTAGTTCTTTACTGAGTCTTTCTCTGCGCCGTTCAATACCTTACGCTTTACTACTTTAAATTTCACTGCCATAATTTTGAATTTTAAAAGGTTAATTACTAATGACAATGCAAAGATAGACCCTCTGAAAAACGGGAATCGGCGAGTGTCGGTGAGTGTCGGGATATGTAAGTAGTAGTCGGTTTACTTGTTATTCTGGTTTTTTATTACGTAATTTGCGTTACGTGAATTGCGTAACGCAGATAAGATGCTGAATATGAATAATCCTTTTTTAATAGTTGGTTATCAAGGTCCAGAATATTTTTGTGATCGGGAGAAAGAGACAGAAGTGATTTTATCCGCTCTTCATAATGGGAGAAATATCACGTTGGTAAGCCGGATAACCTCTCGCAATCTACGTTGAAGGAGATTTTCGACTACTTGCGGCAGTCTGGAAGAGAATGTTATCTGGCTATTGACGAGTTCCAGCAAATCATGGAATATCCTGAGAAAGGGGTGGAAGGCCTATTGCGTTCTTATATTCAATTTTTGCCGAATGTTCATTTTATCTTTTCGGGGAGTAAAAAGCACTTGATGGAATATATATTCTTCTCAATCAAGCGCCCCTTCTATCAATCCACCCCAAAATTATTTTTAGACAAGATCAGCAAGGAGGTGTATTTTTCCTTTGCCCATTCTTTCTTCGAGAAGGAAGGGAAGGAGCTTCCGGAAGAAATATTTGATAAGGTGTACACATGGGTAGATGGGCATACTTGGTATGTGCAATATCTTTTGAACCGTCTCTTCGCTTTACCGGAAAAAACACTTTCTCCGGAGCTTCTTGATTCTCTCATGATGGAGATCCTACAGGAAGAAGAATATACCTACCAGACTTATTTCCAATTGTTGACATTTAATCAAATCCAGCTATTGAAAGCGATCGCCAAGGAAGGGATCGTCCGGGAGGTCAATGCTGCCGCCTTCATCAAAAAGTATGATTTGAAGGCGGTGAGTAACGTGAATACTTCCTTAAGGATATTAATAGATAAGGAGTTTATATTGAGGCAACCGGATGGGTATATCGTGTATGATAGGTTCATGTCTATTTGGCTCAGCCGGATATGACAACGGATGAAAAATATTTAGTTGACACAGTTCGCTCGTACCACCAAAAATTATTCCATTAATATTATGATGGGATTATCTTCTTCTGCCAATTTCTGGAGATCTTCCCTATGCAATAGTTCGTTAAGTTTTGAATTAACAAATAAAAAGTAGGTCAAGTCCTCCCGATTCATTATATTAAGGGTTTCCACATCCTGAAAAAATGAATCTGAACGAACTTGACCAATATTTAGAGCTAATAAATAGTGTGCTGCTTAAATCAGCGGTAAAGCTAAACAAATGGCGTGAGAAGTTTATGCTTGAAGTCCTACTTTTATATTTGATTATCCCCGGGCGGATTAATTTCCTTCAACCGGGTCGTTATGGTCGCTTTGGTGAACAACGCTATCGGACTTTCATGCCTGCTTCCATCCGGAAGTGGTTCAAACACCGCCGATAAAAACACCGGAGCAAGTTACATACACATTAATAGACTGGTATCTACATGTGCCGTGTACACGCAAGGAAACACTTCAGCGACTGGCAAACTATGTGGTTGCGGATGCCTACTTCTCCAAATCCACCTTTGTGTATGGCGCATTTGAAATGGGATTTCATGTAATCAGCCGATTTAGAGATGACGCCTATTTCCGTTATCTCATCACGGAAGAGCCTACAGGTAAAAGAGGGCGGCCTAAATTATATGACGGGAAAATCGAGATGGAGCACTTGGAAGAGGACAGATTTGAAATCGTCAATTTGGAGAATGGGCAAGGACGTATTCTTTCAGCGGTAGTGCATTCACGTTCATTGAATAGGAATATACGGTTGTGCATTCACTTTTTGTTCTTTAAGTGCCCGGTTGTCAATAGCATCTCAATGGGATAGGGTTGGTATCTCAAAGGGATAGGTTTGTAAAGTCAATGGGATAGAGGTGTTGTCTCAATGGCTTTGCGGCCGTGTCCCATTGGCTTTTTTGTATCCCGTATCAGGGATGTTGCTGATAGGTTAGGGCTCAAAGGGCGCATCTTTATGTATGTTTCTAAAACTTTTTCTGTAAATAACGTTTATACCCCTCTTGTCTGTAGA
>OBYI01000134.1_pt1 | contig 73348 bp, 87 predicted proteins | sample 1476711 | NCBI WGS metagenome assembly OBYI01 (sample SAMEA2580190, study PRJEB22360) | human gut metagenome | biome: human gut; feature: human-associated habitat; material: faeces | place: Denmark | collected 2008/2010
TTTTATGTTCCCCCAGTAAACTGGGGGTTTAGTCATGCCTATTCGGCGCCAATACATAGCAGCTGAGAAGATTCAACTCTTCTCAGCTGCTTTTTTTATCTTCTGCGGTCTTTTTGAGCTGGCCACAGTTTTTACTTAATTGCTTACGCTTCAACAATTTCAATGACACGAGGCTTCGTATTCTGTTTTTTCGACAGTGTGCGGTCAAAGAACTTGACGCCGGCCAACCCTATACAAAAAGCGATAATCGCGCCGACTACTTCGCTGCGTATCTGATCCGTTCCCATGGAGCCGCTCACAAAGTAGCCGATGAACGCACCGGCTGCAGCCAGGAGAAGAGGCATAATAAAACAGATAAAGGCACCTATGACAATATTCGTATCGTGGAATTCAAACTTTACGTGTTGTCCTTCCTGAGCATTTACGGGGTTCAAGGCCGTAACGACAATGTCACTGGCGCCGTCGCACGCGCCGCAGGCAATACAATCCGAATGGCGGCCTACTTTTACTTCCGCCGTGCCGTCTTCCAAGATGGAGACAATCGTCCCTTCTTCAATCTTCATAAGAATCACTCCTTTTAGAGTACTAATCTCTCCTCTTGTAAGCAGTATATCACAGGAGGGCATGCCAATCAATACTATTTAAGTGCTGATTAGTATGCCCTCTTTATTTATCGAATTTTCCCTTTTCCCGGCCCTAAAATTCGTACGCTGTTGAGCACAACCGCCAAAGTCGCCGTGTTGTGAATGACAGCTGCCCAGAGAGGACTAATCCGCCCCAGCGCGCCGAGAAGCATGGCAGTCGAATTGACAAGAACGGTAGCCGTAAAGTTCTGATTAATAATTTCCATGGTCCGCTTGCCGATTTGCAGAGCATCGTAGAGTTTGCCCGGATCTTCGGAGCGAATCGTAATGGCCGCCGATTCGGCGGCAATATCCGTTTTCCGACCGCCCAGGCTGACACCGATATCCGCAAAAGCCAAGGCCGGTGCATCGTTGATGCCGTCACCGACCATCATGACATTGCCGCGCTTTTGCAGTTCCATAACATAATTCGCCTTATCTTCCGGCAAAATGTCCGCGTGATAGCCGTCAATATCCATGGCATGAGCCACATCGGCCGCCACTTCCTTGGAATCTCCCGTAAGCATGACCACCTCGTCGACACCGATACGCCTCATGCGGTTGAGCGTTTTCTTCATACCGGGCCGCACGGGATCCTGAATAGTCAAAAAGCCTATGTACTTACGGTCTCGCGCCACGTAAAGAATATTCTTGCCCCATGTCGTGTCGATTACGGCAGGAATGCCCGTTACGCCCTGCTCCTCCATAAAGCGCCGGCTGCCGACAAGTATATCCCCGCCGTGCACATTTTCAAAATCCGGCACGGTTGCCTTCATGCCTCTGGCCACGATCGTTTCAGACATAGTATGCGGCGGTGTCTCCCAGTTGTTGTTTGCCACATACTTGTGTATGGCCACGGCCAAGGGATGAACGGAATGCATTTCCGCCGAAGCGGCCAGAAGAATAACTTCTTTTTCCGTTACGCCCGGTTCCGTCTCAATGTGAGAAATCTGCGGCACGCCGATAGTTATGGTACCGGTTTTGTCAAGAACGACCGTATCGACAGACGAAAGGTTTTCAATATAATTTCCGCCCTTGATCAGGATGCCCTGCTTTGCCGCTACGCCGATAGCTGCGGAAATAGCCGTTGCAGTCGATAATTTCAGGCCGCAGGAAAAATCGATAAAGAGAAGATTGAGTACCCGCTGCCAATCCTTCGTCGCCCCATAGACGATGGCCGCGCCGATAAAGGAGACGGGCACGAGCATATTGGCCATCTTGTCGGCAAAGTTCTGCACCGGCGCCCGCCGAGTCTGCGCTTCTTCAACAAGATGGATAATCTGAGCCAAAGACGTGTCGTTACCGACTTTTTCGACACAAATAACGAGGTCTCCCGCTTCAATAACGCTGCCTGCATAGACGGCGGAATCCGTCTGCTTAATAGCCGGATTCGACTCACCCGTAATGGATGCCTGATTAACGGCTGCATTGCCGCTTATAACTTTACCGTCGACACAAATTTTTTCGCCCAAATGAACGGCTATATAGTCTCCCGGTTTTAACGATTCAACGGGAACCTTACGTTCTCTGCCGTTCTCAACGATCCAGACATCGCGCTGGTCGAGTTTCAAAAGGCCCGAAATTTGGCTGCGCGCTTTTTCGGCAGCATATTCGGTCAACATTTCCGCTCCGTTTGATAAAGCCAGCAGAGTCAGGCTCGATTCGGGTTTACCCGAAAGGACCGACGCTAAAACGGCCGTAGCCGTCAGCGTATCCGCATTGGCCTGCTTGTCTTCCAAAAGGCCCATTACACCGTTACGAATAAAGCGGCGTGCAATAAAAAGCGTAAAGAGGCGGCGAAAGAAGAGAATGCTCCCATAAAACTCGGGGCTCGCCTTGTGAAGTATATTCATGGCAATAAAGCCGCCTACAGAGAGGACGGCTTCGCGCCGATAAGCGGAAGCGTCCAGGTCTTCTTTTATTTCCCGCTTTACGCCCCGTTTATTTTCAAAAGTCCGCACGAACTGTGTAACCGCCCGTATATCAAGGAGTCCTTTATAGTAGAGGATCACTTCCTTTTCCTTGACCGAAGCCGTTACGATACCGCAAATACGGCGCAGCTGAGCGCCCAGAACCGGCCGCATAGGAACCGGCAAAAAGGCCCTGAGCGGAACTCTATAACAACTGTACATACGTCTTACCTACCTTCCGCGTAAGAGGGCGACAGCCCACCAGAGCATTTGCGGCCCTGAAGGCATTTCGCCGAGTGCGACCATGCGTCGTATACCGCGTGTAATTAAAATAAAAGAAACGAGGGAACGCAGATCAAAGAGATGATGTGTTCGTTCATAGACATATGCGCTCATGGAAGACAATACTTCCTGCAATGTATGCTTGTATTCGGATGAAGGCTGACGATTCAATGTATAGCAGGATACATCGGCACAAGCCGTAACAGGTGCGCCCGTGCAGGGGCAAAAGAAAAATCGGCTTTCCAAAAATATTTCCAACCGTTTAAACGCATCATCACTTTCGGCTCGGACAAGAATACTGCCGGTCATCCGGTTTACTTCCACACTCGTCAAACCCTTTACGTCCTTCAACCCTTCCTGCAAGAGCTCCGCCAAGGGTGCATTTCGCATAATCGCCTTCGCCCGATACCGCCTTCTCCCGGGCAAAGCGGAAACACAGGCAAAATCCGGAATCGCCCGCATCCGATATAAAGACGTGCTTTTCCGTTCATTGACGTCACGTCGCGAAACGGCGGAAGCCGATTTTCCGTTACCGCCCAAGTATTTGTGAACGGCTTTGCCGATAGAGGCGCCCAACATAAATCCCGACACATAGGACATGGTTATATCCTCCTTTCTACATGATTCATAATATATTGCTCCACTTTAGCCAATTCACGATTGGATCGCAAGCTGGAAGGTTCATATTTAATTAAAATCGAACCGGTCAGGACATTCGCCTCTACGGACGCGATTTCCTTATAAGCAGATACGTAGCGGCAAACCTGATCGGTCAGGACCTGATTGTTGACAAGGCGATTACTTTGCAGGCGTATTCTGCCGGGTATATATGAACGGACGGAAACGGCCTGCATAATAAAATCCCACTTCGATACGGGTATCATGAATGCTTTTGAACTCCTCCATTATAACATTCGCTCATCTTTAAAAAGAACTGCCGCCACTAGTGGCGGCAGTTACATTCATCCGTCTTGCAGCCTAAGCCTGTTCCGCTTCCTGTGCCGCAATGAGGTCTTCCAATTCTTCTTTTTGACGCTGTAATTCGGCCAAAGGAATGTTAGCGGCAACACTGCCTGCAGCAGGCTGCTGCATAGCCAACAATTGCTGTTCCCTTTCCACCATCAATTTATAGCCGAAAATGCCGGCAACAACGCCTACGCCCAAACCGATCCAAAAATCACCATTCTGAAACATAATACACAACTCCTTTTTCTGATAATCCAAAGCAATATATTTTGCTTGTTCTCAATTATATTACCCTTATTGAGAATAGTCAAGGCAAATTTTAAACTTTTTTCGACTCTTTTTCAGCCAAGTTTTGCAAATATGCCCGAAAAGCATCTCCCAAGTCGGGATTGCGCAGGCCATACTCGACGGTAGCTTTCAGAAAGCCGAGCTTGTCGCCTACATCATAGCGCTTCCCCTCAAAGCAGTACGCATACACAGCTTCGTTGCGCGCCATTTCTTTCAGTGCGTCCGTAAGCTGTATTTCTCCGCCCTTCCCGGGCTTCGTCTCGACAAGCGTACGGAATATGTCAGGTGCAATGATATAGCGGCCCAACACGGCCGTACGGCCGGGCGCTTCTGCAGGAGCCGGCTTCTCAACCATATCGGTAACGCGGAGAATATTTTTTCCTGCAACGGGCGTGCCGGAAACGATACCGTAAGCCGACACTTTTTCGGGTTCCACTTCCTGACAGCCCAAAATCGTGCCGCCCACGTCATTAAAAACATCGATCATTTGCTGCAGCGCCGGACGCGTTTCATTATAGACCACGTCATCACCCAGTAAGACGGCAAAAGGCTCGTTATCAATAAACGACCGGGCGCACAAAATGGCATCACCGAGGCCGCGCATATGCTTTTGCCGAATGTAATGGATATTAATATCGGAAATTTCCCGCACGAGATTGAGCATCTCCGTCTTACCGGCTTGTTCCAAGTGCTGTTCCAGACCGGGCGTCGTGTCGAAGTGGTCTTCTATAGCCCGCTTGGCATGACCGCTGATGATCAGAATTTCTTCTACACCGCTTGCCAGAGCTTCTTCAACAATATATTGAATCGTCGGCTTATCAACGATAGGCAACATTTCCTTCGGCGTCGCCTTGGTGGCCGGCAAAAAACGCGTGCCGAAACCGGCGGCGGGAATAACGGCCTTACGAATCTTTTTCATGTGTATATCTCCCGAATCTTATTCAAACCAACGACTTAAATCAAATTCTTCCCCGATTATTTCACGAATATAGCCTTGTCCCAAGTAGAGGCCCAAGAGAGATAGCGTCGACACGCGCAGCATTGTGCTGTCCCAAATATCGCCCATATCGGCGAGAATCGGTGATATTTCTTCCATCACGTCCAGAGCTTCTTCACCGCTGAAGTCGGCCGGCCGTTTCCGCGCCAAACGCAGGAGACCTTCCTGAATATCTCTGTCTTCAATGCGGGCGAGGCGGAAGAAACGGGACGCCATGTTGTCGTCAATGAGGGCCAGCTTATGAAGTGGCGAGTTGAAAGATTGAACGATGAACTCCGCCGGCATATAGGCCGTCTTCAAAGCCTTGCGCAATTCTTCCTCCGTAAAACCGCGGTAGCGGAAGAGGAGAGGGTATGAATCGCCGAGAAGTGTAGCGAAAGGCGTGCCTTTGGTTTCTACGGCCGTGCAGTGGAGGTAATCCAACTGCTGATAATAAGGCCGTTCCGTCGGAAAGTGATTGACTATAGGCAAGACATATTTCTCTATATATTGGCCGAAGGTTTCTTTATCGACATTGTGCGAGTTGCGTGAGTAGAGGAAAAGCAGCAACAGCGCCAATATCTGATAATGAGGCCGTGACAAGTAAGGCATAACCTTCAGGGCATCTATGGCAACCAAATGACGTGTCGATGTGGCCGGGCAGCGGACAATGTCGAAGAAAGCCCGCAAAGCAACGGCTTCGACAAAATCTTCCGGATGAGCCGCATAGGTCTTTTGCACCTGCAACAGGGCATCTTGCACTTCGAGCGTCGACAATACCTGCTCCCGTTCTTCATCGAGACGGCAGCCTGCGGTGCGGAAAGCCGCTCCCGTAATATATTGTACGTTCTTCTTCATTTCCGTTCCTGTAAAACTGTATTGCCGCAAGAAGTGTTCCGTACATTTGGTAATGAGGGGTGATTCGATGACTTCCTTCTTCTGCCGCACTTGAACGACCGCTTCCTTTTCAGGAACGGCAGCGGTCTGTACCTGCTCAGGCACGCTGTCCCCGACTGCCGGCACGGGGCGCGTCGAATCGGCGTCCGCCGCTACGGCCGACACGGCACTTTTTTCCTTGGCAGCCAAGTCTGCGGCCACGACGGCACCCATACCGGACAACGATTCGCTTTCCTTCCGGTTTTGCCGTTTCGCCGTTTCCCGGCTTTCAGCCAGAGCGGTCGCCTTGTTCATGGCCGCCGTAATTTCATCGCGCCGTAATACGCGTGTACTGCCTGCGTCGTCGGCAACCTTATCCGGCCGTTCGGTTTTATATACTATTTCTCCGGCATCGTTAACCGCTTCTCCTCTATGATTTAAGTAAGCACTTTCCGCCTTTCTTACGGGCTTTTCGTGAACCTGTACGGACGTCGATTGACCAGGCGTTTTCTTTTCCTGACTCGGTTGTAATGCATTCACGCGGCCGGCCGACCGTTCCGGGCCGTGCTGACGCAAATCGCCGCGAGATCCGGTCTTATGTGATTCCGCATGCTTTTTCTCTCCGTCGTCACCGGAATAAACGAGATAACAGACGGCAAAAAACACGATGACCATACCGACTACAAGCGCATATGGCAAAAACTGACTCATACAGATTCACTCCTCTTTCTCAGCAATGAAAATACCTTGTATCATTGTATCACACTCCGTATGTTGTTTGTATCTTTTTAGGATTTAAGAAATTAGACAAATACGGGGAAGCCTCTTATAATAAATTCAATGCACCGTCAGGCGCACCATATATTAGAGCCGAGGGACTGATACTCATGAAAACATACAAAGCTATCCTCTTCGATATGGACGGCACCGTCCTGGATACGTTGAACGGCCTCACGAACTCCCTGGCTGTCGTTTGGAAACGCCATAATCTGCCCATCTTATCAAGCGGAGACGTGCGTCTTTGCCTGGGCTACGGCTACGACGGCCTCATTGCGAGAGCGGCGCCGCACCTGTCAATCGCCGAACAGGCCGAACTGACGGAAGAATTCAAAAATCACTACAGCACACACTGTCAAAACGGTACGGCACCTTATGCAGGCATTCGACAGGCCTTGGACGGTTTAAAGTCCAAGGGTTATAAGACAGCCATCGTATCCAACAAGGGACAGGCCGCCGTGACGGTCCTGCACGACCTGTACTTCCGGGGCCTTGCAGCATTTTCCCTCGGCGCGACGGACGCCGTGCCGAAAAAGCCGCAGCCGCAAATGCTCTATACCGCCTTGAAACGCCTCGGCTGCACGCCTGATGAGGCCGTGTATGTAGGTGACTCGGAAGTGGACAAGATCACTGCCGACAACGCCGGTCTGGACAGTCTTCTCGTCACATGGGGGTTCAGAGATGCCGCTTTCCTGCAAGTTCTGCACCCGACCTATCTGATTCACGACGTGGCTGAACTGAGCCGGATTTTTCCGTAAGAAAACGCCGCCCTTTTTATAAAGGTGCGGCGTTTGTACCGTTAAAATTTTCTTGACGCGACGATGGCCGTCTCTCTGTCCAATAGAGACGATGTAAACAAAGCTTTCGGCAGACGATGTCTCGTTCGCGCCGTTACGGGCTCGCGTACACCCGAATCGGCCCGCGTTTCCTTCACTTTTTCTTTGGCCGTCACGGCATCTTCATTGCGTACAATGCCGCGACCTGCCTGCCTTTCCAATTCCGCCAGCACATCCGCCGGCAAGGGAGTCTTCGTCATAACAACGATTTGCTGTGCCTTGTAATCGGGCAGGCTGCCTAAATATTCCTCTTTGTCCACAGTCGCGGCAAGGACATCACCGACAATGCGCAAAAGCGTGTCATACTCACTCTTCGCCATGACGACGGGCTTCACCTGCACGACGCTTCTGAGAGTGTGATCGCGTTTCAGCCGCCGTTCAAGAGACCTTGACGAGCCGTCCAACAGGCCGATGACAAGCGTATCTCCGTCCCAGTAGAGCGTCCCCTCGTCGAAGAAGGAAATCATGGAGCCGTATTCGTCGTTCAGGCACTTCATAGCGGCCTTTTCCAGCTCTACATGCGGCACATAGACACCGTCCGGTTTGATAATCCGGAATAAGTGCTCCGCCGCGGCGCCGCGCGTCATGTATTCACCTGCAGCCGGCTGCTCTTTAAACCGCGCCGTATAGGGTGTCATGTCCAGACGGCTGTACGCACCGTACCGTTCCAAGGCGGCCGCATACTCACTGACGGACAGTGGCTCGGATGCTCGAAAATCGCCCTCTCCGTCAGCCTTCAGAATACCTGCGGCCTCTACAGCATAAAAGGGCGCCGCAGCGCTTTCCTTCTGCTGCGGCGTAAGGACTGCAGAAAGGGACGGCGTCACATTGTAGAGCAAATGTGCCAAATCGCCGCGCGTAAGGGGTGTCTGCGGCTGAAACTCATTGCCCATAATAAAATCCAGGCATTTTATATCGTATAAATAATCTATGGCCCCTCTGTTCGCCACACTTGCCAAGTCCTTATAGGGCGCGCGGGAAAATGCACAAAGGCTGCCGCTGACGGCAAGGACGGCGCAGAGAAAGGCTGTGCGTTTACGATTCATACGCTGAAACTCCCGTTATTCGCCATCTTCCGCAACGATTATCCGCAGCCCTTTGCCGACGGCTTTCTTCAGCGCTCTTTGCGTACTGTCCGACATGGCCGGTGCCGTAAGTACGACTTCTTCGTTTAAGTAATCGACGGCAACGGTCGCCTCTTTGCCTTCTTTTTCTTTATATACGCGAAGAGCATCGTTTTGCATCTTCTTATAGTCGTTATAGCTGTACGCACCCTTGCGCACGACAACGGAACCGTCGGCAATGCGGTCATCGCCGTTAATCAAGCCTTCCAGCTTGGAACGGTTGGCGTCTTTCTTGACGATTACGTTGAGCGTATCGCCCTGCCAGTACATGGCTCCGTCGTCGGAAAACTTCTTGACCGAGCCGTATACCTTCGTAATGTGGGAGAATACATATTTTTCTACTTCCTTTTCTTCAGCCTGCGTCTTTGAATTGCCCGTGAGGACACGATAAAGAACGTTGACGGCTTCACCGCGTGTAATGTGCCGCTGCGGCAGGAACATGTCGTTCGACCCCTTCATGTAACCGACGGCGGTCAACGTATCGACGGCCGTCTTGGCCCACGGCGCAATATCTTTTTCATCCTTGTAATCTACAGCCGATTTCTGGGCGGCAACACCTTTGTAATTCATGTAATTATAGGCAATGACGGCAAATTCCTGACGCGTAATTGCCCTTTCCGGTTTAAATGTTCCGTCTTCATAGCCGTTCATGATCTGTTTGTCCACCATGGAAGCGATTGCCTTTTCGGACCAGCGCCCTTTGACATCCTTGAAATCGACTGTAGCCTCATCAGTTCCGCCGATTATATTGTTCAAAATAGACGCGGCGCCTTCACGTGTAATGTCTTCATTCGGTTTAAATTCATCGCCCATGCCGCTCACATAGTGGCGGTCATAAAAATATTGAATTGCCGGTTTGCCCCAATAATTATCAATATCTTTAAAAGGAGCCGCAGTTTTTGCGGCAAAGGCGGACCCGCTCAGAATAACGGCACACGTCAAAGCTGCCGCTATTTTTTGATATTTTTTCATCTTTAATCGCTCCCATCCAACAATCCGGAAAAGTCTAATAAAACCTGATTTATTTTAGCATACCGGCCGCATAAGGACAAGGTTAAAGCCCTTTCCCGCAGCCCTTAATACTGCGCAAAATTCCGCTTCGTTTCAGCGGCGCCGTCGGACCGTAACAAAGATAATTGCAAGAGAATTTTTGCCTGCTGCGGTGTCAATGAATCGCCGCAAATAAAAGCCTTGCCGTCGCCGCCTTCCGTAACTATGCCGCCCAACACACGCGACGTGCGCACTATGATGATTCCCGCCCGGGCCGCCTGCTGCAGGGCGGACTCACAGTAAGAGGGATTTTTCCCGTGCCCCAAACCGGCAAGAACCAATCCTTTGACACCGCGACTTACAGCTGCCCTAATGAGATCCGGCGACATACCTACGTAAGCGTACAAAATCCAAACGGGCGGCAACGTTTCCGCGTCGCCAAGGAAAAAAGTCGATTTGTACGTGTGCAGACGCAAAGGCTGCTGATAGAAAAAAGGCTCGCCGTTTTGGATAAAGCCGACGACACCCATTTGACGGCCCTGAAAAGCATGGACGTGAGTCGTGTCCGTCTTGTAACCGAAACGGGCACTGCAAAGCATACCGTTCATGGCAATGAGGACTCCGTACTTTCCCGCTTCCGCCGTCTTTGCCGCCTGCACGGCTTCCAAGAGATTCAAAGGTCCGTCCGCACTGAGTGCCGACGCCGGCCGCATGGCGCCCGTAAGGATGACGGGCTTGCATGTATGGACCGTAAGATTTAAGAAATATGCCGTCTCTTCAAGCGTATCCGTACCGTGCGTAACAACGATACCGTCCACGTCGTCGCGGGCTGCCGCATCCTCCGTCCGCCGTGCCAGGGCAAGCCATTTTTCTTCGGTCATGTCGGAGCTGTCAATATTGAACAGCTGTTCCCCCGTCACGGCGGCAACATCGTGAATTGCCGGCACGGCAGCCAGGAGATCACCGATGTCCATAACCCCCGCCGTATAACCGGTCAAATTCGTCGCCCTGTCCGCCCGGCCGGCAATCGTGCCGCCGCAGGCAATAATATGTATGTTTCGCAAGACCGCCGCACCTCCCCTATGTATACGCTAAAGTATAGCGAATAGGGCAGCCGGCTGTCTACCCCGCCTTTAAACGGTCAAGCGTAAATTCGCAGGTGTCAAGCGCAAATGAAATTGACATACCAAAATGCCAAACATTGGCGGCGATCACTCTAAAGAATTGGCAAAGGGATCTGTCGTGCAGCAGGCTTCGGGGAAGCTGTAAACATACTGCAGGCGATGTTCTTCAAACTGTCTGAATTTGTCCATCTTCCAGGGGTGCCACATCGGCGGTATATACGGAGCTTTAGGGGCTTTGGGCGGTTTTGTGGCGCTGTCAAATTCAGAAGAAAAGGCTTTGTGATCGGCAATCTGCTCAAGGGCGTATATTTCTTCGCGGCAGGACGCAAATAACGTTCCGTCCAATGCACAAATCACCAAGACCTTTTGGTGATTACGCAGAAACGCTTGTGTACCGTCTTTTTTAATAAACCGGTAATACCTGTTTTTGTACGCAATCGCATGGCCCGCGTCTACCGTTCGCGGCGTTAACACGGCCAGCGTCAAATTAATCCGTTCTTCGGAAGGTTGCTCTTCAAAGACGGACATGGTAGGATGAACGGGAGAAGCAAATTGTTCATTAAACGAAGGTAGGAACTGAGTGGACATGAACCGGTTGGCTTCTTCTATGGTAGAAACGCCTGCCATTGCCAACTCAATAGGCAGGCGTGACTGCCATGTTTGAAACAGGCGTTCCACCTTGCCTTGAGCTTGAGCCGAGTAGGAAGGGCGAACGGCAATGCCTAAGGTTTGGCAGGCATAAGTAAATGGAGTCGGTGTATCGTTTGGAGTAGAACGAACGCCGGCTTTTTTGTATTGAAAGACGGTGCGCCCATCCGTATGAAAGGCGGCAGGAATTCCGTAGTTACGGAGTAGTTGTGCCAACAATTGGTAATAGCCGGCCAAGGTTTCCTGTTGGCAGAAATAGGCGCCGACAACGGTACCGGTAGCATCATCAATGGCAGCATGGAGGGCGGTGACGGTATTGCCGAACCACCGATGCATAGAGGCATCCACGTAAATAATTTCGCCGGCATACCGGGATTTTTCTCTTCGTGCATGAGGATGCTCGCACTCCGCGGGAGGTGTCGCGGCAGTTGATACGGGAGGGGTATCCGTTGTCCGGGCCGTAGTTTTTTTACGAAGTGCGCGTATGGTTTTTTTATGTGCCTTAGGGGATAGGATGTCTGCTTCTTTAAAGATGTTACGTAAAGAAGACAGACTAACAGCCGGAATGTCCGGATGATTTCGCGGTAACAGCTCCGAGAAATGAATGAAATTAGCAGTGGGATAATAGGTGTTGTATAGGGAAATGATGGCAGCCCGTATCTCGTCAGGAATCGTACGGGCCGGCTTACGGTCGTGATTCTTATGGCGGAAATAGGCTTTGCCATACAGGTTATACCCCGCAATTTTACGCTGTGCCGTGCGCTTGCTGCATTGGAGTTTCAGACATAGCCGTTTAAAATTACGTTCCTCGCGATGGTCTACAAAGTCTTTGACTATTTCATAGATAACTTGTTCTGTCATTGTTAACTCAACCTTTCTCATAGGTACCTCCTTATGTGTCTTATGGAGATACTATAGTAAACTTTTAACAGGGTGACAATTTCATTTGCGTTTCCCCTATGACAATATCATTTGTGTTTCATATTAAACGGTCAAGCGTAAATTCGCAGGTTGACAACCCGAAATGACAATGCTATGATTAACACCATAAATTACATATAGTTTCATCAAGAGCAATCGAGGGACATGGCCCGATAACATTGCGGCAACCCCCATTACGGGAAGGTGCCAATTCCACGGCAGAATCTGCCGACAGATGAATTTGCATAGTAAAAGCCGTCATATACCATGACGGCTTTTTTATGAAACTGTATGCCATTAATTTCTTCTTATGAAAGGATGTTGCCTTATGAAATTATCCCTATCCAAAGCCCTTGCCCTGACCCTTATAGCCGCTGCCATAATTTTTACCGCCGGCTGCGGCAGTTCCGATACGGCTTCGACCGACAAGAAAGAGGTTAAAATCGGTGTAACCGCCGGCCCCCACGCGGAAGTTATGGATGAAGTCGTCAAAGAGGCGGCTAAACAGGGCATTACCCTGAAAGTCGTCGAATTTAACGACTATGTTCAGCCGAATACGGCGCTGGCCCAGAAAGACCTGGATATCAACTCCTTCCAACACCAACCGTATTTGGATAATATCGTCAAAAAGCAGGGCCTTAACCTGAAATCCATCGGTAAGACGATCATCCTGCCCATGGGCGTCTTCTCTCATAAATATAAGAATTTGAGTGACGTAACGTCCGGCGCCAGAGTCGCCATCCCTAACGACCCGACGAACGGCGCCCGTGCCCTGCTGCTTTTGCAGACAGCCAAACTCATCAAACTGCAAGACGGCAAGACCGTCGACGCAACGGTTCAGGATATTGTCGAAAATCCGAAAGACCTGCAAATCGTCGAACTTGACGCGGCACAAATCGCCCGCTCCCTCGACGATATGGATTTGGCTTGCGTAAACACGAATTACGCTATCCCCGCAGGCCTGAATCCACAGAAGGATTCGCTCACAGTCGAAGATAAAAACTCTCCTTATGCCAATGTCTTCGCCGTCCGCACCGAAGATACGGACAACGAAACGTATAAAAAAATCGTAGCCATTTACCAGTCCGAACCGATTCGAAAATTCATTGAAGAACATTTCCGGGGATCCGTCTTACCGGCATTCTAAAGACGACACAAAAGGGGCCCGCATAATGCGGGCCTCTTTTTTCATGTCCTTATTGAGTCTGTACTTTGCTTTGCGGTTTCTGCTGTTCAAAATTCCAAGGGTCTTTCCGAATAAAGCCGTCCGAGAAGGGAATGAAGACGGAAATAACCGCCGAAATACCGAGGAGGTAAATGAACCACGTGTACGGCAAAACTTCAAGAGGCGACACGGCACCGGCCGTAAAGCCCGTAATGATCAGCATTTGTGCACCATAAGGAATGAGCCCCTGGAAGATGGTCGAAAACGTACTGAGCAGGGCCGCACTGCGACGCGGGTCAACGTGGAACTTATAGCAAATGCGCTTTGCCATTTCGCCGTTAATAATGATGGAAACCGTGTTGTTCGCCAAGGCAATATCCGTAACCGACACGAGAGCGGAAATACCGAGTTCGGCGGACCGCTTGCCAACGATTAAATGCTGCACCGAATGGAGCAGATAAGCAATGCCGCCGGCCTTGCTTACCATCGCTGCCAGACCTCCTGTCAGCATGGACAGGAGAAAGATGTCGAACATGCCGCTGAAGCCCTTATACACAGCTTGCATGAAGGTCAGGAAGTTGAGATCGCCATAGGCCATGCCGATGACGCCGGCAAGAATCGTACCGCCGACGAGAACCAGGAAGACATTCATGCCCATGACGGCCGTGATGAGGACAATGATATACGGCAGTATTTTAATTACATTAAAATCATGATCGCCCGCACTGACTGCCGTTTCGGCGCCGCCGAAAAGAACGAGGAGAATAAATGTAATGACTGCCGGGAAGATGGTAAGCCAGAAATTCAAGCGGAACTTATCCTTCATTTCGCACCCTTGTGTTCGCGTAGACGCAATGGTCGTATCGGAAATGATAGATAAGTTGTCTCCCAACATGGCGCCGCCGACAAGACACCCCAGAACCAAGGCCAAGGGTGTACCGGACCGTTCGGCAATAGCAACGGCAATCGGACCGACAGCGGCACAACAGCCGACGGACGTACCCGTTGCCGTGGAGATAAAAGCGGAAATCAAAAAAATACCGGCCGCCAGGTATTCCGGCGGGATATAGGTCAGCCCCAGGTTAACCGTCGAGTCGATGCCGCCCATAGCCTTGCAAACCGAGGCAAAGCCGCCGGCCAACAAGAAGATGCAGCACATGATCAAAATGTCCGGATTGCCGCAGCCCTTAATAAAGGTGTCGAATTTATCGTTAAAGGTCCCTTTCAAAATAATGAAGGCAACAATAATGCCGATAATCGACGCAAGCGGTGCCGGAAACTGATAAAAGGGCATTTCAACGCCCTGCATTTGGAGGAAAATCCCTGCACCCAAGTAAACCGCGACAAAGACGACGAAGGGCAGTAAGGCCGTACCGTTCGGTGTGACATGAGATTCTTCACTTATCTTCCCGGCAAGTTCCTCTTCTGCACGATATTCTTCATTCTCATTCATTACTAATACACTCCTCTCTCCGTACCCACGAAATTAATATTTTCCCTGCCTATGCATTATGGACAATGGTAACACAACGATATATTTCCGTAAAATATAAAAAGCGCAGGCTTATGTATAGATAAATTATATGAAATTTTATTTATTTTCCTTATAGTTTTAATCGGTTATATTTTGTTTTCAAATAAAAAAGGGAATTACGCCGCTTTTGACGTAATTCCCTTTCATTAACCATATCTTTTAAATTTTATCAAGAGCCTGTTTCAAGTCGGCAATAATATCAGCCGCATCTTCCAGACCGACGGAAAGGCGGACAAGTCCTTCACTGATACCGGAAGTTTTCAGTTCTTCTGCTGTATATGTCGAATGTGTCATGGTTGCGGCATGTTCGATAAGTGTTTCCGCATCGCCCAAAGATACGGCGAGCTTGCAGAGTTTTACGCTGTCCATAACGATGCCGCCGGACTTCTTGCCGCCCTTTACTTCAAAAGAAATCATGCCGCCGGGCAGGTGCATTTGCTTCTTAGCGAGCTCATAGTAAGGGAAGCTCTTCAGCCCCGGATAGGCGACGGATACGACGGCCGGGTGTGTTTCCAAGAAGGCAGCCACTTCCATAGCGTTGGCGCAGTGCCGTTCCATGCGGATGGCGAGGGTCTTCATACCGCGGGCAATGAGGAAGGCGTCAAAGGGACTGAGAACGGCACCGGTCATATCCTTAATACCGAAAAGGCGCACCTGTGTCATGCATTCTTTCGTACCGCAAACAAAACCGGCAATGACGTCGCCGTGACCGTTCAGGTACTTCGTAGCCGAATGAACGACCACATCTGCACCGAGAGAGATGGGTTTTTGAATATACGGCGTGCAAAACGTGTTGTCCACGACAACGGAGCAGCCGGCTACAGTATGAGCAATTTCGGATACGGCTGCAATGTCAACGATATCGAGTGTCGGATTGGCCGGCGTTTCGACATAAACCATCTTCGTATTGGGCTTCATAGCCTTCTTTACGGCGTCAAGATCCGTCATGTCGACAAAGGTCACTTCCACGCCGGCACGAGGTATGCCGTGGCTTAAGAGAGCAAAGGTGCAGCCGTACAGCGTCTTACCGGCAACGATATGGTCGCCGCTCTGCACTAAAGTCCAGAAGGTCGTCGAAATAGCACCCATACCGGAAGCCGTAGCCACGCAAGCCCCAGCACCTTCAAGAAGGGCCACTTTTTCTTCAATTACGGTCGTCGTCGGGTTGCCCAGCCGGCTATAAATATATCCTTCTTCTTCCAAGGCGAAGCGCTTGCCGCCTTGTTCGGCCGAATCAAAGACGAAGGTCGACGTCTGGTAAATAGGAGCCGTCAGCGCACCGAAAGAGTTCGGTGCGGCACCGCCGTGAATAGCCTGCGTCGAAAATCCCATTTTTTCCAATTCTTCCCGTTTCATAAGTATCCTCTCCTTCATAATTATTTTTTATAAATGCTTTAATATTTCATGACTTTTTCGCATATTCTTTGACTATTTAAAGTATAACACCGTATACTGTTCTTGAATAATATGATCTGTCAATTCTATTTCATAGAAAAAATATATGACGGAGGTTCGCCATGACGCTTCAGCAGTTGCAGTATATTGTAGAAATATCCAAATGCAGTTCCATTACGGCGGCAGCCAAAAAATTATTTGTTGCCCAACCGAGTTTAAGCAAGGTCGTCAAAGACTTGGAGAAAGAGTTTCACATTACTATTCTGCGCCGCAGCCGCCACGGTATTTCCTTTACGGCGGACGGCCTGAAATTCCTGCACTTCGCCAATCAGGTACTTGACGCGTCGGCCAACATGCAGGACTACTTTCTGCATGAAAAGGGGGATGGTGAAAAAATTCGTCTCTCCATTTCGTCGCACCATTACCTCTTCGCCATTGACGGCATGATCAGCTTTCTCCAAAGGCAAGCGGATACCGCGGCGTATACGGTACGCATTTCCGAAGGGCGTACGTCGCAAATTATTCACGACGTCCTCGTCCAGCGCAGCCAGATCGGTATTATTTACATTTCCGAATTGACGGAACAGTTCATGTACCGCATCCTTGCAAAAAACAACTTGGAGTTTGTCCCCTTCTGTGATTTCCCTCCTCACGCTTATTTGAGCAAAAACCATCCTCTGGCAGGACTGCCGGAAATTTCAATCGAACAACTCCTGCCGTACCCGCATATTTGCTACGAGCAGGGCAATGACCCGTCGCAGTTGTCGGAAGAATACATTATTCCCAAGTACTATTCGCGTAAGACCATTTACGCTACAGACCGCTCCACCATGCTCAGCATCATTGCCCACACGAACGCGTACAACCTGGGTACGGGCTGCCTCCTGCCCCGCATCACCGGACAAGACGTCGTCTCCATTCCCATCAGCGGCGCCGGCGGCACTATGACCATCGGTTGGATAAAGAAAAAGAACATGCCCCTTACGAACGAATTGACCGAATACCTGCACGACTTGCAAAACTCCCTGAGTGCGGCTCTCGGGCACACGCCCTTTTCGGCCCGTTCGCCTATGCCGAAAAAGCACATGTCATAAGTTATCTATAAAGAAATAACAACTATCAACTAAATCCCCGTCTTTTACCTTGTTTTTCATAAAAATATACGGATTCATCCACCTTCGGCAGAAAATGCGTTTGACAATTATTTTCACAATTGGTATATTGGTATAGGCAGTACTCGGAGTAAGGAGGGAGGTAAGGAATGGACATCGACGCACTCTTGATTACTCATTGCGCGCCGACGTTGGCACGCTTGAAAATCGGCTCACTTCTCTGCTTCCACAATCTTGAAAAAGCCGAGGATTTTCAAGACACCATAGAAAAATATAATCGGAAATACAATAGCAAAGGCCTGTATTTCCGCATTCTCTTCGCTTGCCCGAAACGCACACTCCTCTACGTATATCGGCCCGGTCCCGTCCGGGCGTATATGACGCAGCGAAGCGTGATTTGCTTCTTAAAGCAATATGGTTACACTGCCGACATGAGCTTGGACGACATGCTTACCCTCTTGGAAAAGCGTTTCGACGAAGCTTGTCGTTTCCCCCATGAAGCGGGACTGTTTCTCGGCTATCCCGTCGAAGATGTATACGGTTTCATTCACCACAAGGGCAGTCACGCCAAACTCTGCGGCGAGTGGAAGGTATACGGAAATCCCCAAAAAGCGGCGCGCCTTTTTAATACATTCACGCGATGCCGAAAATATTACAGCAACAGATATTCTGTTGGCATAAAATTAGAAGTGCTCATTATAGCTTAAGGAGGAATTATCATGGTATCAATCGTTTATTGGAGTGGCACAGGTAACACGGAAGCGATGGCAAATGAAATTGAAGCGGCTGCAAAGGCTGCCGGCGCCGAAGTTGAAAAAATGTTATTTGAAGACACGACTGTCGACGAAGTGGCAGGCAAGGATGTTATCCTTCTCGGCTGCCCCGCAATGGGCGGCGAAGAATTGGAAGAAACGGTTGTTGAACCGTTCTTCGCTGAATTGGCAGGCAAGTTGAGCGGCAAAAAGGTCGGCCTCTTCGGCTCTTACGGCTGGGGCACGGGCGACTGGATGGAAACGTGGAAACAACGCGCTGTTGATGCAGGCGCCAACGTTTTCGGTACGGCTATTGTCAACGAAACGCCGGATAACTCCGAAGAATGCGCAGCTCTCGGTAAAGCGGCAGCTCAGGCTTAAATAAAAAAATATTTCAAACAAAGGCGCTTCATTGATATGGAGCGTCTTTTTAGATTTCCGAAAAATCCGTTCATTTCGAAAATACATCGGCCTATGCTAGAATAAAAGAAGAAAAAATCTGTACGAAATACCGAGGTATACCATGCCGCAACACAATCGCAACTCACTCGTCATTTATTCACCCTTTACGGGGAACCTGCATCCCATTGCGGATACGCCTGACAACGTATTTTCCCAAAAGGTCACGGGCGACGGGTTCTGTGTTTTTCCTACAGACGGCACGGTCCTTGCACCTGCCGACGGTACGGTGAATTTCGTTTTCGACGCAAAGCACGCCCTCGTCATGACCGACACGGAAGGGGTGGAATACCTCCTCCACATCGGCATCGACACGGTAACTCTCGGCGGCGCCGGCTTTACGGCTTACGTCAAAGCGGAAGAAACCGTCAAAAAAGGCGATATTCTCCTCTCCTTTTCACCGGATGCTATTGAAGCGGCCGGCCTGTCTCCTGCGTGCGTCTGTGTTTTTACGGACCTTACGGACGACGTAGGCGTCGAAGAATTTACGCCCCGCGCCGTAAGGGCGGCGGAAAAAGCGGTTTGCCTTATTTACCGGAAGGAGACTGCCGAATGAAGAAAAAAGATATACTCCTCATTATATGCCTCCTCCTTCTTTCCTGCGCACCGACGGTCTATTATGTTTTGCAAGGCTCTCTGGCCGACTCATCACAAACCTATGCGGTTATCACCGTGGACGGCGCCGTATATAAAACCATCCCCTTAGGCTCACACAGCGGCACGAATATGTTTACCATACAAACAGCGACGGGCTATAACACCATCGTCGTGAGAGAACATGAAATCGGCGTCGTCGAAGCGGACTGCCCCGATCAGATTTGCGTGGACGAAGGCTTCATTTCCAAACCCGGTCAGACCGCCGTCTGCCTGCCCCACAAGGTTCTCATTGAAGTGAAAGCGGATAACGGCGACGAACCGGACATCATTCCGGCACGCTAGAGGTGCGTATGAATAAAACGACAAAACTTATCTTACTCGGGCTCTTCATTGCCCAGTCGCTGGTGCTCTATATTATTGAGGGCATGCTGCCCGTTCCTTTTATCGCACCGGGTGCCAAGCTCGGCCTGTCCAACTTGATTACGGTCGTCGCCCTCTACACCTTTCCGCGCCGGAGAGATACGGCATGTATCCTTTTAATCCGCATCATCCTGGCAACCGCCTTTGCCGGCGGTATTAACGCCTTTTTGTACAGCCTTGCCGGTGCGGCCTTCAGCTTTACGGCCATGGCGCTGCTCATGAAGACGGAGAAATTCTCCCGCATCGGTGTCAGCGCCGCCGGCGGCATTTTACATAATTGGGGCCAGGTTCTCACAGCATCGCTCATTGTGGAAAATGCGAAGCTTCTCCTCTACTTGCCCGTCCTCTCCGTCACCGGCGCCGGCACGGGGATTCTTATCGGTATTACGGCGAATTTCACGCTGCGCCACTTGAAACGATTGCCCGTGTATCAACGCATGCGGGGGCAATAACTGCAAAAGCAGCGGTTCTGCCGTAGAGCCGCTGCTTTTTTACTCTCTTTTTAAGCTATGCCGTAAATTTTTATCTCCGGTTCGCCGGCCCAGGTCGGCTGCAACGCAGGTGCAACCTGCTTGGTAAACATCTTACTTGTCAAATATGCCTGTGCATGTTCGACACTGTCAAAACCGTGCAATACCTGTACATCTTCATCACGTACAAGAAGGAGCCATATAGAAGATTTATACATTATAGTTAGCATTGATTGTATAAAGCCTCTATATAAAGAATATATATTGTATAAGTTTTCTTTTATTTCTAGACCCTCCACTATTTATTACAAGATAAATTGCAATAAGTAATGCGACAAAATTAAATCAATTTTTTAATCTCATGTTTAAACATGTCAAATGGTGTTTTAAACCCAAGGCATTTTCTAGGTCGATTATTAATCAGCACTAGTGCTTCTGTTAGTTTATCTAGTGTTACTTTAGCTAAATCGGTTTTCTTAGGAAAAAACTCTCGAAGTAAACCATTACTATTTTCATTAGAGCCACGTTGCCATGCTGCATAGGCATCAGCAAAATACATTGGTATCCCAAACTCGGTTTCAACCTGTTCAAAGCACGCAAATTCTTTACCACGGTCCACTGTAAAGGTTTTAAGTAATTTACTTGTTAATGTGTTGTATAGGGAACTAATAGCTAAAAACATAGACTCCTTAGTTCGATTATCCATTTTTATTGCTACATAGAATCGAGTTTTACGTTCAACAAATGTAGCTGAACAACCTTTACGTTGACCTCCGGAAGACACCATTGTATCTAGTTCCCAATGACCAAAAGTCTTACGGTTTTCAACTTCTTGAGGTCGGTCCTTAATGGTCTTTTTCACATTGAACCGTCCACGCTTTTCTTGTGTACCAGGCTTTTTGCCTTTCCGGCGAAGTACTTTTTCTGTTACAGCAAGAAAACCACGATGGATCCAAGAATAAATTGTTTTAAAGCTTAGAACTCCAACTAATTCAGCACCAACTATTTCTTCCGGAGACCAAGTTTGTTGTAACCCGGATTCAATTAAAGCCGCTAATTGAGGTGTTAACTTTGTTGGTCTGCCTTTATTAGCAGACTTACTAATTGCTAATTGCTGTGCTTTAATCGCAGAATATTCACCTTCAACGCGATTTAATTCTCTTGCTACAGTAGAATGGTGAACCCCGATTAAGCTAGCAATCCTACGAACAGAGTATCCTTCTCTTCGTAAAACTTCTATTTGACTTCGTTTTTCTATGGTAAGATGTATATAGCTCATATTAGAGACCTCCGTGTCATGTATTTGTGGTTATTTACATTTTACACGAGATCTCCAATATGAGTCTTTTTATTTGTCGCAATATATTTTACAATTCACCATGGTCGAAAGGATACAAAGACGATAACAAGTAGACGTGATGTTCCTGTTGTAGGTGCTAATCTAATTACCTTATTAAAAGCAGCAAAGTTAAAGGCAAAAGGTAAGGCTTGGCTGTTTATTAATCGGTCTGAAACAGGGCCAATAGAAAAACACAACTTTAATCGCTATTTATCTTCTGTAGCCACACAAGCTGGTATTACTAAAAGACTTACTAGTCATGTTTTTAGACATACGGTGGCATCTATAATGAAGAAAAAAAGAATTCCTGATACTACCATAGCTAGATTTTTGGGACATGCTAATGTGGAAACGCTAAATCGTGTCTATGCACATGATATTTCGTCAAAGGAAGAATTATTTGAAATTGCTACAGATTTATATCAAAACTGAATATGAAAAATATAAAGTTACTAATGCAAAAGGTACACTTGTTCAGTCAAGTGTACCTTATTTTTATTGATAGTACTATGTAGCGGTTAGATAATTTGGAGCCTGGCGTTAAACTTACAATTATTCTTATAGTATGAACTTGTATCTTAATGATAAAATAAAAAGTAAATGTATGCTAAATTAGAGTAAACAAAAGTAGGAGCGGGTATACACGTGATTACATCGGATGAAATTAAAAAACGTTTATGGGATGGAGCTAATGAGTTGCGCGGCTCTATGAATGCTAGCCAATATATGGATTATATGTTGGGGCTTATGTTTTATAAGTTTTTGAGTGATAAGACTTTAGATCAAGTTCGTGCTATAGAAATGTTACATGACTTGACAGAATCAGAGCTATTAGAGCGTTATGAAAGGCGTTACAAAGAGTATCAAGAGAAATATATTGAACTAATTCGTCTGCTACTTGGATACTATATACCACCAGAGTATCTTTACCAACGATGGATGAAGGATATTAATGAAGGTAGATTTGAGTTACAGATTGTGACGGATTCACTTAATAACTTTGAGCGGACGATTGCAAGTAATCAAAATCCTGATGATTTTGAAAACTTATTCTCTAGTTTAGATCTTACGAATCAAGCTTTAGGTAAAGACCTTAATACACGTAGTAAGAACATTAAAAGCTTAATAGCACTCTTTGCTGATTTAAATATGGTGGCATTACAAAAAAGTGACATTTTAGGAAATGCCTATGAATATCTAATTGGAATGTTTGCCATGGAATCAGGCAAAAAGGCTGGTGAATTCTATACTCCAAGACAAGTTAGTGAAGTATTAGCACAAGTGGTAGCTTCATCAGGACCTATAGCTTCTATTTATGACCCAGCGGTTGGCTCGGGTTCTTTATTGTTGACCGTAAAGCAGCATTTATCTCAACAAGCACAAAAAGAGTTAATGTATTATGGTCAAGAAAAGAATACAGCAACTTATAACTTGACACGTATGAATTTACTCCTTCATGGTGTACGACCAGAAAAAATGACTGTTCGGAATGCAGATACTTTGGCACAGGATTGGCCTGAAGATCCAGAGCGACCAAATGAGGCGTGTCAATTCGATGCTATTGTTATGAATCCACCTTATTCTCTTAAAAATTGGAATAGTGAGGGACTTACTGTATCTGATCCTCGTTTTTCCTTTGTTGGAGCTATGCCACCTGATTCTGCAGGTGATTATGCATTTTTACTTCATGGTTTATACCATCTTGGACAACAAGGAACTATGGCTATTGTATTACCTCATGGAGTTCTTTTCCGTGGCGGGGCAGAAGGTGCTATTAGAAAACGTCTTATAGATAAAAACTATATTGATGCAGTAATCGGTTTACCTAGTAACTTATTTACCAATACAGGTATTCCTGTATGCGTTATTGTATTAAAGAAAAATCGATCTCTTGGTGAACAAATATTAATGATTGATGCCTCTCAATATTTTGTAAAAGTTAAGACTCAAAATATTCTTCAAGATAAGGATATTGCTCGTATTATTGAAACTTATACAAGTCGTATCGAAACTGAAAGCTATAGCCACTTAGCTTCTTTAGAGGAGATAAAACGTAATGAGTATAACCTTAATATCCCTCGCTATGTTGAGCTGATAGAAACAGAAATTCCTCATCATGTTGATGGTCATTTATATGGTGGTATTCCAAAAGAAGATTTGAATCGCTTTCCAATTATTATGAGTATTGCACAAGACATTGTAAAAAGTCATTTAAGCGAAGTACGTGAAGGCTTTTATAAAGTTGAATCTATCGACTCTTTACAAGCTGAAGTTTTACAAAGTCCTAATTTGGAAAATGAACGTGAGACATTAGAAGCTCATATCAATACATTTATTGAAAAATATTGGAATATCCTAAAATCCGTATCTTCCGAAACGAATTTAGCAGATTTAAAAGCTGTTATGTTAGATGATGCAAAAAATCTTTTTGCAGATATACCATGGGTTGATTCTTATGAAGCATATCAAATTGTGGCTGAATTATGGCACCAAAAATTCACTACAGATTTAGAAGTTATTGTGGGAAATGATTTTTATGACGCTGCTATCATGACAGAACCACATATGGTAACAAAAGGTAGCGGTAAGACTAAACGTGTTGAACAGGATGGAGTTATTGGTCGTTTAATCCCTAATGATTTTATTGAGTATTTTTTATTTAGTGAAGAACGAGATAAACTAGATAGTTATCAATCGGATTTAGATTCTTTAGAAGCAGAGTTGGGTGAGTTAATAGAAGCAGCGAAAGAGGAAGCATCTGATGAGTATTATGCTTTAAATGATTTACTCAAAAGAGATGATGACGATGAGGTTAAAGATGCCTTTGATACCGCACTTGTAAATAAGACTTTGAAAAAAATAGCTAAAACTGATGAATCATTTGAGTTAGTGAAAAAGACATATGACCTTTTAGAACGAATAAAAAAACTCAAGAAATCTATTAAAGATGATAGAAAGAGTCTTGATGAAAAGGTATATACTCGATTTGAAACATTAACTCATGAAGAAATCGATCAGTTAATGTGGAATAAATGGTTTGGCACTTTTACGAATGATATTGGTAAAATTCTGGAGGCTCCTGTTCTTAAAGAGTTAGATATTCTTTCTATGCTTAATGAACGGTATTCTGATACATTACAATCTATTGATTTAGAGATTGATAATTTAGAAAAATCCTTAGAGGATATGATGAAAGAATTGGTGTTGGAATGATGAGTGGAGCAAAGAAAATGGTACCTAAGCGCCGCTTTAAAGAGTTTCTTAACGCTGGCGATTGGGAACAGCGTAAGTTAGAGGATGTATGTTCATATCAATCATCATCGGTAACTATCAATGATATTGATGAAAATGGACGCTACGATTTGTATGATGCAAACTCTTTAATTGGTAAAACAAATAAAGAGTTTATGGAAAAGGAATATATCACAATAATAAAAGATGGAGCAGGTGTTGGCAGGACTAGGATACTGCCTAAGAATTCAATGTTTTTAGGTACTATGGGAGCCATTAAACCTAAAAATAGCTGTTTGGAGTTTTTATATCAACTAGTCACAAGTGCTAATTTAGAAAAAATGTGTACAGGATCAACTATTCCTCATATTTATTTTAAAGATTATGGAAAGCTTAAATTTTATATTCCTTCGATTATCGAACAAGAGGTAATTGGAAAGTTTTTCAACAACCTTGATTATGTTATTACCCTTCATCAGCGTAAGCTTGATAAATTACAAGCTACTAAAAAAGCATTATTACAAGAAATGTTTCCAGAAGAAGGTCAAGATAAACCTAAACGTAGATTTAAAGGTTTTACTGACGCTTGGGAACAGCGTAAGTTAGGAGATATTGCTGCTATTACTGGTGGAGGAACTCCAAGTACCAATATATCTGAATATTGGAATGGAGATATTGATTGGTATTCTCCAGTGGAAATAGGAGAGAATCGATATGTTAGTGGGAGTACCCGCAAAATAACGAAGTTAGGATTAGAAAAAAGCTCGGCAAAAATACTTCCTGTTGGAACTGTTTTATTTACATCTAGAGCTGGTATTGGGAATACTGCTATTTTGCAGGTTGAGGGGTGCACAAATCAGGGATTTCAATCAATAACTCCAAACTCAAAAGAATTAGATACATATTTTTTGTATACTATGACACCTAAGTTAAAACGTTATGGCGAAGTAACTGGTGCTGGATCTACATTTGTTGAAGTTTCTGGTAAACAAATGGAACTGATGAATTTAATGATTCCTTCATTAGAAGAGCAGAAATGCGTGAGCCAGCTTTTTAAAGTAATGGATGATACTATTACCCTTCATCAGCGTAAGCTTGATAAACTTAAAAATCTTAAACAAGCTTATCTAAATGAGATGTTTGTTTAAAAGGAGAGTGTGTTATGGGAAACAAGAAAAAAGATCATTTAGAGAAAGCTTTTCAGGAAAAGGTTGTTCAAGAGTTACAACGCTATAAATGGGAAGCTCCTGAGGAGTTAAATGGTAATACTCATCTTGTTACGGTACAAGATTTGATTAATAATTGGAGACAAGAGTTAAATCGATTAAATGCAGACCAATTAGAAAATGTACCTTTAACAGATAATGAGTTTAATCAAGTTATGCAACAGGTCAATCAAATAGCAAACTCTTATGAAGCTGCTAAGATTTTAGCTATGGAAGATTCTAAGGGGAAGATTGATGGAATATATCGTGATCCTAATCCTGATGTAACACGTAAACAAGTAACACTTACTATTTTTAAAAAGGCTGAAGTCGCAGGTGGAGACTCGTCTTATAAGATTGCAAGAGAAGTTACATCTCCTAAAAATGGTGGTAAAGGTGAAAATAGATTTGACCTTATTTTGCTAATTAATGGATTACCATTAATTAATATTGAGCAAAAACGTAGTGATAAAAGTTTAGATTATGCTTTTGGTCAGTTTAAACGATATTATGAGGATGGTGAATATCAATATAATTTTCTAGCATTTTCTCAAATGATGGTGTGTACGTCAGAAATAGAAACACGTTATTTTGCTACGCCAAAATCATTAAGGGATTTTAATCCAAGCTTTGTATTCCATTGGGCTGACAAAAATAATGTACCTATCAACGACTGGAAGAAAATCATACAAAACTTCTTAATGATTCCTATGGCCCATCAAATGGTAGGCGATTATTTGGTAATTGATGAGTCCGTAAATCCTGAAAATAGAAGACATATGTTGATGCGCCCATATCAAGTATATGCACTACAAGCAGTAGAATTGGCAGCTTTAGGTGCTGATAATAAAGATAGAATCAAACATGGTGGTTTTGTCTGGCATACCACTGGTTCTGGTAAGACAATCACTAGTTTTAAGACAGCATTATTCTTATCAACTCGAATAGGCTTTGATAAGGTTATATTTATGGTGGATCGCCGTGAACTTGATAGTCATACGGCGGAGTCTTTTAAGGCTTATGCTGCATATGAACCTGTTGAAGTGGATGGTACTGCCTATACATATGCCTTAGGGAAAAGTCTTAAGAATGATCAAAGAGGTATAGTTGTAACAACTACCTATAAGATGGCTAATCTTGTTAAAGACTTAGTGGATAGTAAAGACACATCTCTTAAAGATAAAAAGTTTGTATTTATTATCGATGAAGCACATAGAACTACGATGGGTGATATGATGCATTCAATTAAGGATTACTTTAAGGATAACGCTCTTTTTTATGGCTTTACTGGTACACCATTATTTGAAGAGAATCAAATTAATGGGCGTATAAATGAACAATCTGAATTAATAAATACTACAGAGAAGTTATTTGGTCCGCTATTGCACCAATATACTATTAATGAGGCCATTAATGATGGTAATGTATTAGGATTCAATATAGACTACGTGAACACTGGTGAATTTACTAGTTATCAAGCACTAAAAATTCAAGTAATGGATGCGTATGAACAAGAGAATCCAAAAGGAACTAAAGATGATATTAAGAAGAAGTTTAGTAATTTAAGTGAGCTTCAGATTGAATTAGCAGCTAAAAAGTTAGACGTATTAAACTATAATAATCCAGAACACATTAAACGTGTAGTAACAAGAGTGTTAGATGACTGGGATCATACTTCTAAAAATCGATTCTTTAATGCTATATTAACAGCAGGATTAAAGAAACGTGTTGTTGATTATTATCACGAATTCAAGAGACAAATTGCAGAGCGAGAGATTAACTTTAATGTTGCTATGACATTTAGTATGGGCGATGAGAATGATCCATCTGGCAATGATAAAGCTGCATATGTTGAAATGTTTGAAGATTATGAAGCATTTACAGAAGTTCATTTTGACGTAAATGATCCAAGATATGGGGTTAATGCTTATTTTGCAGATTTGATAACTCGTGCTGCACAAGGTGGTTCTGCTCGGAATTCTCATAATATCGATTTAGTTATTGTTGCAGACCAAATGCTTACTGGATATGACTCTAAATATCTTAATGCATTATATGTTGATAGAAGTCTTGAGTTACAAGGTCTAATTCAGGCTTACTCTCGTACTAATCGTGTATATGGGAAAGATAAAGAGTTTGGTTCTATTATTAATTTCCAATATCCTAGAATTACCGAGGACAATGTCCATAAAGCATTAGCGTTATATAGTAGTGGTGGTGAAAACTCTAAAGCAATTGTTGATGAATATGATGTCGCCGTAGTTAAATTTGCAAGTGCTGTTTCTGAGTTGAAGTCAGTGTTTCCAAATCCGGCAGATTGGAAAATCTATGAAAATGATGAAGATTATAAAGCCATCATAGGGAAAGCTTATCGTGCTGCGGCAGCTCAACTTAATAGGGTTAAACAGTATTATGTTTTTGAATGGGATGATGATGCTTTTGGTATTACTTTAGCAGAGTGGCAAAGATATGCCGGTGCATACAGAAATTTATTCCCGGCTGGAGAAACTGATGGTGGTGCTATTAATCCAATGCAAGGCGATGTTAAACTTGAAGGTACCGAATTAATCACAGCAGCTACAGTTATGAAGTTAATTGGAAATAGGGTGCATACAGAAGGTAGCGTACAATGTGTTGATGATGAAACACTTCGTTTACTTCATGAGCAAATTGCCCAACTAGAAGCGTTAGGTGAAGCTAAAGCCGCTAATCTATTGCTCCGATTTGTAGATGAGACATTAGTTCCTGGTCTTATTCCTGCGAATAAGGATATTGAAGAAGCTTTTTCTGAGTGGAAAGAAAGTATACTCGTAACGAAAATCCAACAATATACAGAGCCTCGTGGATTAGATACAAATATACTTCTTAGTGTGTTTAAGCGCTATAACCCTAATGACGAGGTGATTCCTGATTATAACGATTTACTAGCATCTATTAAAGTACCTGAAGGACGTAGCCTTTTAGAAATAAAAATGGAAATAGTAAGTAGTTTACGTGAGCAGTTGGATGAATGGAAACGAGAATCTTTTGACTAGAAGCTAAGTAATTTTAGTATAATAACTATAAAGAACACCACCTAAACTAACATTAAAGTTATTTAGGTGGTGTTTTAATTGGGACAAATACTGATGCGATGGTATAGAAAAAATAACCAAATTACGCAATTATATATGCTATCGTTAGTGTATCAATCTTGATTAATAGCGTGGTTGTGGGATTTTAGTACGGCTTAGAATTCTTTCGTCAGCGCCCCTTCAATGCTATCCAAAAAAGGTTGTCTATATTTTGTGTACACACCTGCCGCCGCGGGACGATTCTCTTCATTGATTTTCATCGTAACCTGTAAATATGCTTTAACAGCCATTTCCAATTCCTCCTGTATCTGCAATTATAATAAACGGGAGTTTATTTTCTGCTTTTCCTTAAGGACAATTTTATTATAAGAAACAAACTCATTCTTTTGAAGATATTAATAAATTGATGAGCTGCTAATAAATTTATTAGTTGCTTACCTTTTCGGCATAATGGCGTATAATAGCATTACTTATTATATTGCGATGCAGGAGAGACTTCATGTATCAAAAAAATTGAAAGAAGATATTCGCTGTCCTTTGGAATACGGTTTAAAGGTCTTCGGCGGCAAATGGAAATCACGGATTATCTGCGTTCTGGCTGACGAAAAATCGCTGCGCTACGGCAGACTTCGCCAGACATTATGCAACATTACGGACGCCGTCTTGGCGGCAACCTTAAAAGAATTGATCGCCGACGGACTGATTATGCGCAAGTCTTTTGACGAAATTCCGCCGCACGTCGAATACTCGTTGACACCCAAAGGCCGGTCGGTCGTTCCCCTATTGCGGAATATCTGCAAATGGGCGGGACTTTTTTACAGAAAAACAGAAGATACGAGCCTGGAAAAATGTAAGCACTGCGACTATACACAAATATAAAACACCGACTCCACGAGGAAGCCGTATTTTTACGTCTGTATCGTTTTTAAATACGCCCGCAAGTCTTCATCAAAGAGAATTTTGTCGTCGTCCGTAAGAAGACCGGGAACTCCTACATAGCCCTTAGCCCGCCGTTCCGCAAATTCCGGACGCGTATCGCGGAGTTTTAAAAATTCTTTGAGTTCCGGCATGGAGCCCGTAATGTTAACAACCGTCATGTCCATGCCGTTTTCTTTAACGAATTCCAAAACGGGCGGGCATTCGGGGCATAAGTGACTGACATATAACTTCATAACAGTTCCTCCTCGTATATTCAACATCTATTTAAAAGGCAGCGCGTCGAAGACGACGAGCAAATAAAAAAGCGGATAAAAAACAAAAATATAAAAGAGATTCGTACTGATGAAGGCTGCCATGGAAAGGTTGATATTCAGCTCATAAAGGCGCACCGCAATAAGGGCATTAATGGCGCACGGCGCCGCCATGGCAATGATCAGCGTGCCCAGGATCAGCGTATCTTCAAAGAAGAAGAGGCTCAGGCCGTACAAAATGAGCGGCGTAATGATAATCTTTAAAGGAATGAGCTCGACGGTTTTCTTAAAATACGTCGAAAGCGTACGTAAATCGATGAGATAACCGATGGGCAGCAAGTTTGCCCAGGCACTGAAGTGAATGAGAAAATCAAAAGCATTGCCCATGACGGCCGGCCGCGGTACATCGAAAAGATAAAGCCCCATACCGACAAACATACCGACAACGGAAAGCTGATTTTTGTTGATGAAGACATCCTTCCAGTTGATGCCGAATATTTCCTTTATGCCGTGACTGTCGCCGGTGTATTTATAGTAACTGCCCATGGGAAAGAGAACGAGGAAGAGGACGAGATTTTGAAAGACAGCCATGAGTTGAATATAGGCGTATGAAATTTCGCCGTACATAATGAAACCGCACAACCCGGCGAGGGAGCCGACGTTGGACGGAATGACCGTAATGAGATAACTGCCCCGTTCGCTTGACGTAACAAAACGCTTATCCAGCTTAAAAACTTTGGCCAGTCCCCACGGTATAATGACGTTGAGATAAGCAAAAAAGGGCAAAGCTATGAGCTCCTGCCTGAGCGGTAATATCCAAAAGCTGAGCACGGCCAGGACGGTCATGACGACGACAATATTGAAGCGAATAATTTTGTTGCACGTCTCCGACGACAAGCGGTTGTACCGCTTTAACATGTAGCCGACAATAAGGGGCAAAATGATGTCAAAAAATATATAGGCTATGCGAAATGCTGCGCTTTCAGGCATGATTGCCCTTCTTTCCTCTTGTATATGTACGGCCTTATTATAGCATATTTACGGCCATATGGCGGCAACTCCTGTGCTATAATGAAAGCAGGAGAAAAAAGGAGATTATTTATGAGAAAAATGTTGTTCGCCACGTTTACTGCCTGTTTATGCCTGCTTACACTGACGGCCTGCTCCGGAGAAACCGCACCGGCAGGACAGTCACAGGCGCAGCAATCCCGTTCGCTCGATGCCGAGTCCGTCCGCATTACCGCAAAAGCCCGGAAAGCATACGAGCAGTTCGACTATGACAGGGCGATTGAGCTCTATACCCAAGCCCTTGAAAAAGACGGCGAAAACTACGCGGCCCTCTCGGGTAAAGGCGTAGCCCTTGCCATGCGCGGCAACGGGAACGGCGTAAAAAAAGACGTGGCCGACGGCATCACCTGCATCGAAAAGGCCCTGCAACACGCGCCGGACGATCCGGCATCATGCTATAACCTGGCCCTGGCCTATAAAATTGACGGCCGCAGTGATGAAGCCGTCACTTATTTCCAAAAGGTTATCGACGCGGACCCGTCCAATACGTGGAGCTATTACGGCATTGCCACGATCTACGGCGACCGCGGCGATGCCGCCAACACTGTCACCTGGCTGCGCCGGGCCGTAGAATTGGACGGAGAAAATGTCCGTAATGCCGCCCGGACACAGACCCACTTCGATTCCGTCCGCCGTGACAAGGCCTTTAGAGAGCTTATTTACGGGGAGGAATAAGATATGAACGACAGATCGGATGTACGCCACAAAATGTACGATATAAAAGGCCCGCTTGTGGCAAAAAACTTTAACAGCCGCGGCTTTGAGGCCGTATACTGTCCCACAAAGGAAGCCGCCCTGGAAAAGGCCGTTTCCTTCATTCCGAAAGACCACGTCGTCTCTTGGGGCGGTTCCGTTTCCATTGATGAAATCGGCTTGCGGCCGTACGTCTTGGAACATAATAAGGTCATCGACAGGGATACGGTCGAAACGCCGGCAGAACGGGCGGACATTATGCGCCGCGCGCTCCTCTGCGACACCTTTATTATGGGCACGAATGCGGCCGTAGAAGACGGGCAGCTTATCAACATCGACGGCAACGGCAATCGCCTGGCGGCCCTCACGTACGGTCCGAAACAGGTCATCGTCATTGCAGGCATAAATAAACTGGAGCCCACCGTAGAAACAGCTATATCTCGCGCCCGCTCAACGGCGGCGCCCATAAACGCTCAACGCTTTCCGGGATTAAAAACGCCCTGTTACGCTACCGGCATGTGCGGTCATTGCAAGGGCACCGACTCAATCTGTGCCCAAATCCTGCGCACGCGCATTTGTAAGCCTGCAGGCCGTATCAAAGTCATTATTGTCGGAGAAATCTTGGGATTCTAGCACCGTCAGGATGAAGAATGAATAAACGAAATGCCGAAATACTCCTCATAGCAGTTATTATACTGAGAAGTACATCATACTTATTCTCGAAAATCGGCTTGGCCACCTTACCGCCTTTAGAAATTCTCGCCATCCGCTTTTTCCTATCGTTTCTTATTCTCAGCCTTATCTTTTACAACCACCTGCACCGCACTGTTACGAAACCGCTGCTGCGCAGCGCAGCCAACCTGGGCGCTATTCTGTTTGCCTGTATGGCCTGTGAACTCATCAGTCTGACGACAATCGATTCTTCTATGGTATCATTCCTGGAAAATACGGCCGTCGCTTGGGTACCGCTCATTTTAGCCGTTAAAAACCGGGCATTGCCGAATAAATCGACTTCAATCTGTACGCTCGTTATCGTCTGCGGCATCGGGCTGCTCACACTGAACACAACGGAATTTCACCTGTCTTCGGGTGAACTTATTTGCCTTTGCGGCTCCGTTTGCTATGCTTTTTGGATTATCAAGACAACTAAAGAAGCGCGGCGTTTCGATCCGCTCTCTTTGGGAATTACACAATTTTTCTTTCTTACACTGTACAGTACGGCCGGCACGTTTCTTTTTGAAATACCTTTTATTCCGACAAAGCCCGTCGAATGGGAAGTCATCTTGGCGCTTACCTTTATCTGCACCATCCTGGGGTTTACGCTCCAACCCGTAGCGCAGCGCTACACGACCTCGGAGAAGGCGGGACTCTTCACGGCCGTTAATCCGCTCTTCGCCGCTATTTTAGGCTTTGTCATACTGGATGAGCGTTTTTCGTTCCCTCAAATCATCGGCGGCACACTGATCCTTTTCTCGATCGCCTTGATTCAAGCTGCCGGCAGCCGAAACGTCTTCCGTCACTAAAAAGGCAATTAAGTATCTATCTTTATACCGTCCAAACTCGGCACCATGGCAAAAGAACAAACGAAGCAGGCTGTACCGCTCGGAATAATCCGAAGCGTACAGCCTGTTTCGTCTGCTCTACATCTTTTCTTCCATGATTTCGCACATAATATGAATCATGAGAATATGCATTTCCTGAATACGCGCCGTCACATTTGACGGCACGTCCAAGGACACATCGCTCAGTGCCGCCAGCTTACCGCCGCCTGCACCGGTCATGGAAATAATGCGCAGGCCTTTCTGCTTGGCCGTCTCCACGGCCCTTACGACGTTGCCGCTGTTGCCGGACGTAGAAATGCCGATGAGCACATCTCCGGCTTGTCCCAATCCCTCTACCTGGCGGCTGAAGATCGTATCAAAGCCGTAATCGTTACCTACGGCTGTTAAGACGGACGTATCCACGGTCAGCGCCAGGGCCGGCAAAGAGGGACGTTCTTTTTTGAAACGACCGATGATTTCCGCTGCCATATGCTGCGAGTCGGCAGCACTGCCGCCATTGCCGCAAATAAGGAGCTTGTGGCCTGACTCCAGAGCCTCACGGGCGAGGAATCCGGCCGCTTCTATGCGGCTTTCCAAGGCTTTTGTCGCCTTGAGCACCGCTTCGTGCTCGGCCATTCGTACACTTGTTATACTCATATCCGGTTCCGTCCTTTCTCCGATCGTCAAGTACTCTTAGGTAATTTAACTCTTGCAGGATGTGCCGATAGGCGCCAGAGATGCCCATGAGCGGCAGTGCGCTATATTCCGCAGCTGTCCGGAAATGCAGAACTGCCCTCGCTGTAATACAATGCCGACCAGGATTCCTATCAAGAGTCCCGTAATCGCCATCTCCTCCACCTGCTTTCTTTGTTATATGATGCGGAACACACCTTTATTTATAATACACTAATCCGGTATAAAAATCAGCATAAATAAAAAATTCCTATAATCCCAGACGGGCAGCACACAATTTTATATAGACCGAGCATTACCAATGGGTGATGCGTTCCTTGAATGAACATTGAGTTTTGCCCTCAGCAAATGAATGAGCTGCGTCTCCCATACCCGTCAGCAATGTCATCGGCATTTATTCTCCCGCTACTTTCATTAAAAGTTCGGCTCTAACCGTTTCCCAAGATTCAATAACACCGGTCCCATTACGGCTTTCATATACGGTAAATTCCGTATGCCACGGCCAGCGACCGTCAGCATTGGGGGAATACCCCTTTAAGTGCAGGCCGATGACGGTAACGTCTATCGTAGAACCACGGCCGTTTACCAGAACCGGGTATTTCGCTTCCAGAAAACGGGCGAAACCTGCAGCTTCCCTGTAATACGGTTCCACTTCGGCAACGGAGGATGCATTGACCTGAAACTCAAATATACCGTTATTCCAGGCATTAAGATGATGCTCCTCCACATCTCCGCCTCTTAGACCATGAACGACGGGATTCGGAATTTGATACGTCGCACAATAGTCGGCAACAGCCAATTCTCCGATAGGACGGCGGTAGTCATAGTATATATGCTCTTCCTCGCCGATAAGCCACGGTAAAAAGGGCGGCACCACCCTCCCTCCGGAATAGCCTCTCCATATGGTAAAAGGCGCCTCCGGATACGCATGCAAGGTAACGACATACTGAATATTAAAAGGAAAAAAATAATTCTCCGGCACAAGAGTATACGCATCAGACCCGAACTCGTTATTCAATGCGCAAATAATTGCATCCCTGTCTCGAGAAATTTCCCGACACGCACAGCCGAAAAACAAAACCGCAACAAGCAAAATACTTCCTATGACGGTCCCAATCCGGTTACGCCGCATCTTTTCAAACACATTATTCATAATATATCCCGCCTGAAATCGGGCCTGAACATTCCCTTCCCGGTAAACGAAAACGCCACAGCAAAGCGTATATGCCTGCTGCGGCTGTATTTTCAGTGAATTGCCCGGAAACATTTCGGCACATAGTTTACCGCTAGTATATTACCATTTTTCTGCTAGCGTTCTTTATGCAATACTGTTTCGGCATTGTAGTTCTGTACGGCCTTTACAAGCATCGACTTCCGTACTCTCATAATACCGAATCCTATTATGACAAGGGCTATTATAAACGGAGCAAGTACCGGCAAAATCTCGATGAGATTTATCAGACGGCCAACCCGCCCATGGTAATGCTCTTTGGAGGACGGCGTCATTTGACCGACGGCAATAAGAAAATTATCATCAAATATGCAAAAAAGAAATACTGCCGCAAATATAACGAAAATAATACCTGCATAGACCAGCAATAATTTTTTGGCAATTGCGTTGCAAATGGATACTCAAGCTTCCGGCGGAATCGCTTCCGCTCCCGGTATATTTTTAAACCACTGTTCCGCCCGCTTCGCTTCCGCTGCTCTCGGTGCTTTTTTTTCGTTCATACGTATATCATCCTATGTGCTGCCGGTGTTGCAACCGGCCGACTAACAAAAATACTTATCCGCCTTATTGCTTAAGAAAGCAGCGGAACGGTCTTTCAGGTTCTATATTTTACGGGATAGTGCGCCTCTAAATTATCAATGAGTTCACTGCCGTCGGTCAGGCACTTATTGTCGTGAAAATATAAGACAGCACGGTGATTTCCCGGAAATTCTTTTGCTACAATGGAGATGCTTTCACCAAGGCGGTTAACGGAAAACTGTAAAGATTCCTTCGGCGCAAAGTATTCTTCTTTTGTGCTCTGAAAGTAATGTTCTTTCCATTGTAAACTGCCTCCTCTAATGTAGTATTCTGGACATGGACCCAACGAGCTTGATAGTAACATATTTATTTACACCGGAACAGCATCGCATGAAAATCTAGTCGAATCTGTTAGATAACAGGTCTTACTCCTGACAAAAATTAAACTTTTCCACATTTTTGGAACGCAACCCGCCAGTAGGCTCAAGCTTTTACACTCTCTTCATATTGTCATTCTCTTTTTCCAATTCTTCATCCTTATCTGCTTCTTATTAATACGCTTTCCGTCTATATTACCAGAGTCCCATAAGACGTTGTATATATAAAGAAACGATAGAAATCGCAACCCAGCAACAACATCCCAAGATTAATATTTTACTGCTCTCTTTCAATAATTTTACAATATTCGTATTCAACCCGATTGCCATCATAGCCATGACAATCATAAACTTGGATAGCTCTTTCAACGGGCTGAATACACTCTGCGCAACGCCAAGATAGGCAACAACCGTTGTAATTAAAGAGGCGACAATAAAAAATAAAATGAATTGCGGCAAAATCTTATTGATGTTTAAAGGCACCGCCTCACCGATCTGCGCCTTATGAGCCTTATGTGTCTCGTATAATCCGAGACATAAGGTGATCGGAATAATTGCCAACGTTCGCGTAAGTTTAACAATGGTCGCATATTCCAAAGCATGAGAACCCGTATGCATTTCATCCCAAACGGCAGCTGTAGCGGTCACTGAAGACGTATCGTTAACGGCGGTCCCTGCAAACAACCCGAATCCCGTATTGGTTAACCCCAGCCAATCACCTAAAGACGGAAACAGAAAAGCGGCTACGACATTGAAGAAAAAAACTACGGAAACCGCTTGAGCAACCGCTTCATCTTTGGCCTTAATAACAGGAACCGTAGCTGCAATCGCGGAGCCTCCGCAAATGGAAGAACCGACTCCGACCAGCACTGCCGCCTCGCCATTAACATGAAACAGTTTGTAGACTATGTATGCAGTAAGCAGTGACGTCGTGATCGTGCTGATAATAACGGGCAACGAGGCGGCACCGACACGCAGAATATCTGAAATATTGAGTCCGAAGCCTAAAAAAACAACGGCATATTGGAGTACTTTCTTAGAGACAAAGCCGATACCTGCGGCCGTATTTTGTCGTTCTTGATAAAAACAAGCCGTAATCATACCTATAATGATAGCAAAAATAGGTCCTCCCACCATGGGAAAGACTTTTCCCAGTAAAAAACACGGAATTGCCAACAGCAGACATAATAGAAACCCCTTACCTTTAGTGGTGATGAAATCCATCCCGAACAGCTCCTCTCACGGTTACCGCTACTCGTATATATACTTATATTTCGCAAAAAAGCCACAGCAGAGATTCGAAAATTCTTGCTGTGACTGGCTTTGCACTGGTGCGCCCAAGAGGATTCGAACCTCCGGCACGCAGTTTAGGAAACTGCTGCTCTATCCACCTGAGCTATGGGCGCATGCAGATTATAACTACGTATATCATCATACCATGTATAAAGCGGCAAGGCAATTTTCCATTCCCTTTTCCGTGCTATAATAGGCGTATATTACAACAAGGGGAAATGCGTATGATAATCGATTTGGACAAAATCGCAACGGAAGGACGCAGCGAGGCGAGCCGCCGCATCGATACGGTCACAACGGAAGACCTCGTCCGCATCATAAACGACGCCGACAAGGCCGTTGCGGCGGCAGTAGAGAAAATCCTGCCCGCCGTGGCGGCCGTCATTGACAAAACGGCTGCACGTATACGCGCCGGCGGCAGACTCATATACGTAGGAGCCGGTACGTCCGGGCGCCTCGGCGTCCTCGACGCGGCCGAATGCCCGCCGACATATAATACGCCGCCCGAACTCGTACAGGCCCTCTTAGCAGGCGGCAAAGAGGCCATGTTTCGCGCAGTTGAAGGAGAAGAAGACAAGCCGCAACAGGGAGCGGCAGATATACGGACACTCTCCTTAACGGCAACCGATACGGTCATCGGCCTCAGCGCCTCAGGACGCACGCCCTACGTGATCGGGGCCCTGGCCTGTGCGAAAGAGCTCGGTGCTTACACGATCTCCGTCACATCCTCACCCGGCTCAAAGCTCGCCGCCGTTGCCGACCGGGATTTGTGCGCCCTGACGGGACCGGAGGTCGTAACCGGCTCGACGCGCATGAAAGCCGGGACTGCGGAAAAAATGATATTGAATATGATTTCGACAGGCGTCATGATCCGCCTCGGCAAGGTCTACGGCAATCTCATGGTTGACGTGAAGGCGACGAATGAAAAACTTGCAGAGCGTGCTGTGCGCATTGTCATATCCGCCACGGCCCGTGACAGAGCCGAAGCGGAGGCGGCCCTTACAGCATGCGGCGGCAAAGCAAAAACGGCGATTGTCATGCTGCTCCGTCACCTTTCTGCAGACGCTGCCGAAGAAGCGCTCCTTAAAAACAAGGGACATATACGACCGACCATTGAGGACACACGCCATGAACTATAGAGAAGCGGCACAGGAAATATACGCCTGCATCGGACCGGCCGAAAATATCACAGCCCCGTACAACTGTATGACGCGCCTGCGCTTCACTGTAAAAGAAGCCAAGTTTACTAAAGAGGATCTCCTTGCCATAGACGGTGTCAAGGGTGTCAACCTGTCCGGCACGGAGTGGCAAATTGTCCTCGGCCCGGGCAAGGCCGCCAAGGTAACGGCCGAGCTGAAAGCCATCCTGCAAGAACACAAGCCCGGAGGAGGATTGTCGGACCTTGCCGAGGCGGCCCGAGCCGGTGACGGTACGGCCCTGCACGACGCCATTCGCCGCAAGAACAGCAGTTCCTGGCAGGAAGGACTGCGCAAGATTGCGCGCATCTTCGTTCCCATTATTCCCGCCTTCATTGCCTGCGGCCTCATTACGGGAATATTGAATACAGTCGGCAAAATCGATCCGTCTCTCACGACTGCCGCTTGGTTCCAGTTGGCCGCCGTCGCCGGCAACGCAGCCTTTTACGGCCTCAACCTCTTTGTCGGCATCAACGCGTCCGAAGAATTCGGCGGCACGCCCGTCATCGGCGGTGTACTGGCAGCTTTTATGAGCCATCCCGCTTTGTCGTCGATTATGCTTTTTGACGAGGCCTTGACGCCCGGACGAGGCGGTATCATCGCCGTTATTTTACTCTGCTTTTTTGCGGCAGCCTTGGAAAAGCGGCTGCACCGCTTCATTCCGGATATGTTTGACTTGTTCTTGACCCCCTTATTGACCGTGATCATTTCCGCAGTCGTCGCCATCGTTATCTGCCAACCTGTAGGCGGCTTTCTTTCTGCCGCCGTCGGCACGGCAGCGACGACATCCGTTAAACAGGGCGGTGCCCTCACGGGCTTTATTTTGGGCGGAACTTTTCTGCCCCTGGTTCTCCTCGGCATTCATCAGGGACTCACGCCCATTCACGCGGACCTGCTCACCCGTTACGGAGTAACCGTTCTCCTGCCGATTCTGGCCATGGCCGGTGCCGGACAGGTCGGTGCGGCACTGGCTGTTTACGTGAAAACGAAGAATAAACGCCTGCGCAAAACTATCGCCTCTGCCTTACCGGTCGGCATCATGGGCATCGGTGAACCCCTCATTTACGGAGTCACATTGCCTTTAGGCAGGCCCTTCATCGGCGCCTGTCTCGGCGGTGCCTGCGGCGGTGCCGTACAGGCCGCCTTCGGTATCGGTGCGGCCACCCTCGGCATTTCGGGACTGCCGCTGGCAGCGGCAACAACGAATATTCCCGTCTATATAGCGGGTCTTGCTGCAGCTTACGGCATCGGCTTTGCAGCGACATACATTATCGGTTTTACGGACCCGGCGCCGGAGGAGGCAGCTTCATGAATAAGGGCATTTCTCTCTACCCCGGCCTCGATAAGAGCGCCGATATTCGGCAATCCTTGGATCTCGCCGCAGATCACGACATAGGGACTTATTTTTGCTCCCTGCATATACCCGAATCGGACGTAAGGGCACTGAAACGGGATTTACGGTATATCTTGGCCGACGCCGCCGCAAAAAAAATGGAAGTCATTGCCGATATTTCGCCGACCGCCCTTTCTCGCCTGCACCTGACGGCGGAAGATCTGTTCCGCTCCCATATTACACTGCGCCTGGACGACGGCTTTACGGCGGAAGAAACGGTACGCTGCAGCCTGTCCGGAACTGTTTGCCTGAATGCCTCGACCGTGACGGCAGCCTTCCTTCAAAAGCTCTCTGCAGGCGGTGCCGACTTTTCCCGCATCAAAGGGCTGCACAATTTCTATCCTCGTCCCGGAACGGGCCTAATGCCGGCTTTTTTCACTTCGCAAACGGCATTGTGTCATGCCTATGGTCTCTCCGTCGGAGCCTTTGTGGCTGCTGTGACCAATCGCCGCGGCCCGCTGTACGAAGGATTGCCGACAATTGAAAACACGCGTTCCCTTTCCATCGAAAAGAGCGCCTTTGTCGTCAAAGCTCTCGGTGCAGACCATATTTTTATAGGCGATTCACGGCCATGCGCAAAAGATATGCAAGCCCTCTCCGCCGCCGCGCAGACCGATGCGGATATCATCATCATTCCCGTTATACTCCGCGATACATCGGAAAAAATACGTAAACTTCTGAACCGTATCTACACGCCTCGCCCGGACAAAGCGGAGCATATCATTCGCGCCAAAGAAAGCAGAACCCATGCCAAAGGCCTTTTCATCAAACCGCTGACGACACTGCCGGCACGACGGCAACGGGGCGACATTACTGTAGACAATGCGGATTTTCTCCGCTACGCCGGTGAAATCCAGCTCATAACGGCTCCCATGCCGGCAGAACCGCGAACCAACACCATCGCCGCCATCCCGGAAGAACACTGCTATCTTTTGGACTGCCTGTGCGGCGACAAAAAATTTACCTTCCGGTTCATAGAATAATCGAATCGTAATGAACAGAGTCCCTCCGTTACTGCGCCTTATTTCTAAATAACCATCCTGCCGCCGGCATTGTGGCGGCGGCTATGCAAATCATCGGCACGAAGTCAAAGGAAACATCTGCCAATGCAGCCCCTTCGAGGTAAATACGGCGCACCGCATCAACGGCGAAGCGTAACGGGTCGATATAGGTAATATATTGAAGAAAGTCCGGCATATTATGAATCGGTGTCGCCACCCCCGAAAGGAGTACCAACGGCATCATAAACACGAGGAGGTACACAAGAACTTGCTGCATGTTCTTGGCTATAGACGAGAGAATGAGCCCGAAGCCGGTTCCGCTCAAGGAAAAAACGGTAATAACGGCCATAAGGGCAAAAAAAGAACCGTTAAAAGGTACGTCAAACCAATACCGTGCCAATAAGAAAAGCAACGTGCTTTGAAAAATCCCTACGCACATCGGCGCGAGCGCTTTGCCGGCTAAGATTTCCGATTGCGTCAACGGCGTTACCAGGAGCTGGTCAAAGGTCCCCTGTTCCCGTTCTTTCGCTACGGACATGCCTGAGAGCATCAGGATTTGGATGAATGAAATCATAGCGATGAGGGACGGCAAGAAATTCCATCGCGACATCTGGTTCGGATTGTACCACGTCCGCGTGACAAGTTCCGCCGGACTCTTAATGCCATGCTCCGCATTACAGGTCATGACGATATTCGTCACATAGCTTTCGGCACGGCCTGCAATCGAAGGATTACGGCCGTCCAGAAGAAGCTGGACGGCCGCTTCCCGACCTCCCCGGACACGATCTTCGAAATCGGACGGAAAGACGACGGCAAAAATAACCTCACCTGATTCTACCAGTCGTCCCGCATCCTCTACATTACCGACTGTCGCCTTTCTTTCAAAAAAACCGGTCCCATCCAAATGAGACAAGACCTCACGTGACGATTGGCCATGTGACTGATCCACCACCGCATAAGGCGCCTCAAGCAAATCATAGTTGGCGGCATAGCCGAAGAGGGCCCCTTGGATAATAACTCCCATCACGATGATGAAGCGCAGCCGCGGATCTTTGAAGATACTCAAAAATTCCTTTTGAATCATAAATAACAACTGCTGACGGCGCATCACTCCACCTTCTTTCTCGTCAGACGGAATGTGAGCCCGAAGAACAGTCCCAAATAGCCCAGTAAGATCAGACCGTTTTTGATGATAAGCGCCCAATTATTACCTACGAGGAGAAGTGATTTTAAGAGTTGCAAATAGTAGGTAGTAGGGAACAGTTCGCCGATCACCTGGATGGCAATCGGCTCCGAATGAAAGTCAAAAATGAATCCCGAGAGCATTACCGACGGCAAAAAGCTCACATAAACAGCCACCTGACAGGCAACGAATTGATTCCTTGTGAGGGCCGAAATGACAAGGCCGATACACAGGGCCACCATCAAATAGAGCATGGATACTCCCACGATGAGGATAAGAGACCCTCGCATCGGCAAATCATACAACATGCGTCCGGCAACAAGGCATAGGCACAGCCCTCCCACGGCGACTGCAAAGTAAGGTAAAATCTTCGCCACGACAATTTCCCATACGCGGACGGGTGTTACAAAGAGGGATTCGAAGGTGCCCCGCTCCCATTCGCGGGCCATGACGATAGCCGTCAGAAATACCCCCGTAATGGTTAGGACGAGCATCAAAATACCGGGTACGAAGAACCATGTGGACGTATTTGCATCGTTGAACCAAAGGCGACTGTCTACCGTAATTTGTCCGTATCCCCGATTCCCCGCCTCGGTGCTTGCCGCCATAGACGCCGCCTTTGCAAGAACCGCCGTCGACACATAGGCGCCAGTCACTTGCGCCGTCGTTGCGTCGCCGCCGTTCAGAATAAGCTGGATTTGCGCTTCCTGACGATAGAGCTTTGATGTGAAATCGGCAGGCACTACAATGATCGCATCCGCTTCATGAGCAGTCAGCATCTTGGTTGCTATTTTCATATCATACACATAGGTCGGATTAGAATATTCCGAACCGTCCGTAAAACTCACCATTTGCCGCGCCGTTGGCGAATTATCTTCCAACACAACCGCCACCGGTACATGCTTTACGTCAAGGCTCATGCCGTAACCGATGATTAAAATAAGCATGAGAGGAAGTACAATCCCCATGAGGAGTGAACTGTTGTCGCGAATCAGCTGGAATACTTCCTTACGGAGGAGCGCCCCTAAACGGTTTCTTGTTCGATTCATGCACTCATCTCCTTGCCGCTTCTACAATACGAATAAAAATTTCATTCATGTCCGCACGGTCCGCGTGCATCTGCTGCCGTATTTCGTCAGGCTTACCGAGGACGAGCAGGGTGCCGCGGTCCTGAATAATGAAGCGGTCGCAATACTCGGCTTCTTCCATAAAGTGGGTCGTAATAATAATGGTCGTCCCCTCCAGGGCGAGACTCGTAATTCGCTGCCAGAATGCGCGCCGCGCCAGAGGATCGATGCCGGAGGTAGGTTCATCAAGAAATAAAATTTGCGGCTTATGAATGAGTCCGGCAGCCATCGACAGGCGCTGTTTATATCCCATGGATAATTCATCAGCCGCTACATTTCTTTTTTCCGTTAAATGAAACTCTGCCAATAATTCTTCAATACGGTTTTTAAGTTTGTCCCCGAACAACCCGTAAGCACCGCCGAAGAATCTGAGATTTTCGTACACTGTAAACGTCCCGTACAATGAGAATTTTTGCGCCACATAGCCGATATTCGCCCGCGCCTCCGTACGGGCTGTCCGCAAATCAACACCGGCCACGGACAAGGAACCGTCGGTAATCGGCAAGAGCCCGCAGAGCATTTTAAAGGTCGTCGTCTTGCCGGCCCCGTTAGGGCCCAGAAGGCCGAACACCTCTCCTTGGTGTACATTGAAGGTCGTACGATTAACAGCCACGAAATCTCCGAACTTCTTTACCACATGATCTACGGCAATATCGATAGGCCCTGTTTCCAAATCGGTTTTAAAGGTCTTTACCTCCGACGGAGTAATGCCCGTGTAAGATGAATCGTCTTCAACCTCTCCCATTTGCGGTGTATTTCCGTCCGGCTGTCCCGCTTTGTAGAGAATCATCATAAAAGCATCCTCTAAAGAGCTGTCTACAGGCTTTACATCAGTGTTTAAGGGGGCTAACCAGGGCACGACACCCCCTGCTTCACGAGTAATAAATCGCACCACCCCATGAGAAGGCACAGCATCAATGACACGCGGATCGTCGAGGAGGCGACTTTGCAACATCCGCAGGGGAATCGTCGCCGGCGGCGTCGCTTCAAAGCAACGTCCCGCAGCCATTTTGCCGAGCACATTCGGATGATCCATGGCAAGAATATGCCCTCCATGCATCATATACACGTAATCACATCTTGCCGCTTCATCCATATAGGCCGTACTGACAAGAACCGATAAGGATTCATCGGCGATAAGCTGCTCCAATATGCCCCACAATTCCCGGCGCGACAAGGGGTCAACGCCGACATTCGGTTCATCCAAAATCAAAAGCTTCGGTGACCGCACAAGGGTGCACGCAAGACCCAGCTTTTGCTTCATCCCGCCCGACAGATTGCCGGCTAAACGCTCCGTAAATTGGTCAAGACCCATCATAACCAGTAAGCGGTGAAAGCGCTCCGGGCGAATCTCCCCGGGCACACCGTGGAGATCAGCGTAGAGCTCCATATTTTCCTTCACCGATAAATCTTCATAGAGACCGAACTTTTGCGGCATATAGCTTAATTGCTCCTGTACCTCTTGCGGATGGTCGGGAACGGATAATCCGAAGGCGACAAGATCCCCGCCGGTCGGTGTCATCAATCCGCAAAGAAGACGCATGAAGGTGGTCTTTCCCGCTCCGTCAGGACCGATAAGCGCCGTCATTTTTCCCTTCCTGACAGTTATGTTCAAATGATCCAGGGCGATTGTTTCCGTTCCTGTTTTATCTGTAAACACCTTGTAGAGATTTGCAGCACGCACTAAGGCAGCGTCATCCATCGCTTCCGTTGCGGCAGCCGAAGTTTCGGGCATCACCGATTGTTCTCCACTCATGACGGTCCTCCTCTGCATCTACAGATCGAATATAACCGTAGCCGGCATACCCATACGAAGGACATTATCCGTATCATCTACGTAGACACGGACTTCGTACACAAGGGCTGTCCTAAGTTCATTGGTTTGTACAGTCTTCGGCGTAAACTCCGCCGTTCCCGAGATATAGCCTACTTGTCCTATCAAGATTTTATCGAGTCCGTCAAGCTTTACATGCGCTTCCTGACCTTCGCGGATCTTCGGCAGTTCCGTTTCATTTACGTACGCCCGTATCCACTTTCGCGTCAATACGGATTCTTTGAATACCGGTTTTTGCGGGGACGCCATATCACCCGGTTCAAGCAAACGAGACCGAATCACACCGTCACTTGGTGCCTTGAGTTCGTATTGCGACAACACATATTCTTGGCGCGCCAACTCATCCTTCATGGATTGGAGGGTCGCTTCCGCTTGTGCCACATCTTCCGAGCGGGAACCGTTAACAAGTTTATCCAGTTCCGCTTCGGCTTGTGCCAATTGGGCCTGCGCCGCATCGTAATTCGATTGCTCTTTATCAAACTCCAATTCCGAAATCATACCTTGCCGGGCCAGTTCCCGTTTACGGCTAAAGGAACTTTCCGCCAGGTTCAAAGCGGCTCCGGCTTGATCCGCAGCATCTTGAGCTACCCGAATATCTTCTGCACGAGCCCCGTTTACAAGCTTATCTACTGCTGCCTGTTGGGCTGCAATTTGGGATTTTAATTTATCAATAGAGAGAACGAGCTCATGACTGTCGAGCTTGGCAAGGACTTGGCCGGCTTTCACCGTATCGCCCTCATTCACGAAAATCGAATCAATGCGATCGCTGGCACGGAACGCGAGGGATACCTCGCGAATATCCACATTTCCGGATACCGACAAGACTGCATGACGCGGCATGTAAACTTGACTATAGTACGTATAACCGCCTCCAACCGCAAGAACTGCAATGATAACGGCACCAACAATAAATTTTTTCCTCGTATCCATAATCGACCTCTAACCAACCATAATTTTTTTATGATTATATTATACCGTCATACAAAATTTTCGTACATCATTAGGTATGGGTCATTTAATTTTTATTTTTTGAAAACAAAAAGATACTCATGCGCGATGAGCAGGAAATTGTATTTTATACTGTTCGTCTTCCAATATCCCGTAGCGCGGCAGTTATGTTGTTCTTTTATAATCAATTCTTTCAGCCTAAAGCCGGATTCCTCAAAAATACGCATAACTTCAAAAGACATGGGCTGCATATATCCCTTTTTACGCGTATCGCCCATGAGAATGGCACAGAATTTACTGGGCTTTAAAACGCGATAAGTTTCTGCGGCAACTTTCTTCATTTCATCAAGAAATGAATCTATTTTCAACAGCGACAAATCTTCCTGAATATTTTCACTGTAATGAATAATATCGGCATAGGGCGGATGCGTACAAATTAAGTCGATACTTTCATCTGATAAGAAATCCAACTCCCGCGCATCACCCTTGTGAAGCGCTATATTACCGTCAGCACCTTCATGTGTAAAGTCAATCTTTTCTTTACACCGTTCTAAGGCAACGTCGTTCACATCAATACCGATGCAATTACGGTTTAATAATTTCGCCTCAACCAAAGTCGTACCACCGCCGACAAACTGATCCAACACCAAATCGCCTACTTCAGAATAGCGTAACAAAATATTTCGAGGAATATAGGGCGACCAGTTGCCGCGCCATTTGGCATCATGTGTAGCCCAATCACCTCTTTGCGGAAAGGACCAAAGTGTCGTCATCTGCAGCTCAAAATTTTCAGGCTCCCATTTTTTTATCTTCGTTACCATTATACAAATACTTCTCCCACAATACCGTTTTCTAAATCCTTAATGTTATAAATGTGTTCCATAATATCAAAAGTCTCTTCTAAATTGTGTCGTGCACTTGCCCAACCCTTGCCATCTGTGAACCAAACAAAGGCAAAGCCCTCTATCGTATCCGTTTCCAAGGCCAAAGTCTTGTAGCTGCGTGCCGTTTCATTCAGCTTACTGCCGGCACTGGCATAAAAATTGGCTTCAATTCCATAAGTCATGTTTTTTGTCTTAACAACAAAATCAAACCGCTTCTCTGCCCTTCCGTCATTAGAAATGGCACCTAAGTCAATGCCCCACTTGCCCGTAATTTCGTGAATATACATTTCTTTAAAATAGGAGTCTCCTTTTACGAAGCCATTTTTCTTAATAAACGATTCAACCAGGTCTTCCATCAAATGACCGCCGCGATTCTTTCTACCGTTTGAATCAAGCCCTGTTTCTACACCTGTGGCATAGTCGAATACGCTTTGAATAATTCGGTGCGACAATAATTCAAAAAGGCCAGTCCTCTCCATGAAATATACATATCGGTCAACAGGTATTCGATTTTCTGTAAATACTTGATGAGAAAAATCATAAATATAACCGCCCTGTTCATCTTGGCAGTATATCTCCTCTTTTCTGACAGCTAATAGTAAGGGGATACATTTCAACACCTCCGGGTATTTCCCGAGAATATGTCGGAAGTCTTTTTCTATAGTCTTTGAACCGACAAGGGTATTCAATATATTTAACTCTATTTTTAATTCGGCCACATTACGATAGACTTTGGCAAAGTCGATATAATAGTCATACGTCGCAATGCTGTCGCGAAAACCGGCCATCCATTTCATAAAGTCTCGTTTCATACTTCGCCTCCTCTCAATTTAATTTAACATGTTTGCTTTAAAAATTGCTGATAAGCAGTTCTTTTATTTTTCCCCGAGCCGAACCTTTGCTGTTAATAGCCCGTTTAGCTTCCACTCTTCGTATCTTGAAGGCTCTGTACAGGTCATCAAAAAAGTTATCCTTGTCATCAATGTTTTTAGGATCCCCGTTGCTCAATAGGAATTTTGCCCCTTTTCCGGCAATACGTTTGACAAATTCCCCCAATTCCAATTGTGCCGTATCATCAAATCCCGCATCAGTGTATGCCGTAAAGGCGGCCGTTTTAGTAAGCGGACGATACGGCGGATCAAGGTAGACAAAGGTTTTGTCGTCAATAAAAGCTTCAGCTTCCACATAGCTCCCACAGGCAATAGTTACATTCTTTAATTTTTCCGCCACTGCGTAGAGATTTTTCGCATCACAAATCAAGGGTCGCTTATAGATCCCCATGGGCACGTTGAAGATGCCTTGTTTATTAACGCGATAAAGCCCGTTAAAACAGGTCTTATTCAAAAAAATTAAAAGGGCCGCCCGCCGTACTGCCGTCGTTTCGTCATGCAGCGCTCTTAATTCATTAAATTCATGCCGTTTTTCCAGATAATAAGTCTTACGTGTCTCTATAGCCTGCGGAATGTATTCCCTTTCATATGAAGCAAGAATTTCCACAAGAAAGTCTGTCCGGTCCCGTATGGCCTTATAGGCGACAATGAGATCCTCGTTTGTGTCGCTTATATACACGCGCGACAGCTCATAACGCTTGAGAATGTCGAATAAAACAGCACCGCCGCCGATAAAAGGCTCTACATATGCATCTATATGGCCGTCACCGAAGGGATAGTATGCTGAAATTTCGGCCAATAGCTGCCCTTTTCCTCCGGCCCATTTCAAAAAGGGCTTGCCCTTGTTCGCTACCGCCGGTTTATAATCATCCTTTCGGAAGATATATGTTAGTGCATTATTGCTTGCTGCTGTGGATTCCATAAATTGCTCCTATTGTAAAACCAATATTTTATAACTGTCTTATTCCACAAAAACAGGCTTGTTGTTTACAAAAGCGGCAATGCGCGCCAGGGATTCGACGCGGTAGCCTTTTTCTTCCAGAGCCGCCCGGCCCGGTTGAAAGGTCTTTTCGATGACTATGCCTACGCCCGCTACAACGGAACCGGCCGTTTCGACGATAGACGCCAGTCCCAGCGCGGCGGCACCGCTGGCGAGGAAGTCATCCATAATAAGAATCTTCTCACCTGCCGGGATATAGGCCTTATTGACGCTTGCCGTATAAGTTTCTTCTTTTGTATACGAGTAAATATCCGCCGTGTAAACGTCGTCCTCCATAAGGATGGATTTTTTCTTGCGTGCAAAAACGAAGGGTATATTCCCCATAGCCGCAGACGTTGCCATTGCAACGGCAATACCCGATGATTCTATGGTTAAAATGCGATCCGCCTGTACGTCTGCAAAACGGGCGGCAAATTCCCGACCCATATGCATTATAAGGGCTGTATCAATCTGCTGATTAAGAAAATTATCAACTTTTAAGAGGCGGTTATCAATGATTGATCCGTCCTGTACGATACGTTTCTTCAGTTTCTCCATCTGTCCCCCGAAGTATTAAAAGTGTACGACCGTCACGCCGTCGCCGCCGCTTTGAGCATCATCCGGAGCGTAGGCTTTCACAAAAGGCTGGGCTGCCAAATACTCGTGCACCTGCTTGCGCAGGGCACCGCTTCCCTTACCGTGAATAATCCGTACCGGACTGAAGCCGGCAGCCAGAGCCTGATCCAAAAAACGGGATACTTCCGGCAGCGCTTCGTTTCCTGTCTTACCGATAATGTTTATCTCTGTCGCCACGCGTCCCGTGCGTACGGGACGAAAGGTAGAGGCCGCAGCGGCACGTTTTTCCGCCTGCCGTTCTTTCTTTACTTCTTCCGGATAAGGTGCGCTGAGCTCGGCAAGGCCTACGCGGATAGTCATGCCCCGTGCCGAGACGGTCAGGCGTTTACCCTTTATTTCTTCCACCTTGCCCAAGGCACCGAGAGAGTTGATATATACGGTGTCACCCGGTTTCAGCGTTTTCGAATTCACGGGAATGCGGTTCTCTCCCGTAACGTCAGGCAAGGAAATTTGTTGTATTTCTCTGCGTGCCCGGTCGATGGCACGGGATTTTTCCCGTTCTGTCGCCTCCCGCGACAAATGCTTGAGGTCACGAATAATCCGTTCCGCTTCAAGTCGCAGTTCACGCTTCAAGTCGGCCGCTTCACGGCGACTTGAAGCAATAATATCCTGACGCTTGGCGGCAGCCTTCTCCTTTTCCCGGCGCAACCATTCTTCATGGCTCTTTGCTTCCGCTAAGAGCCGCTCCAGCTCGGTCCGTTCTTCATCCAGTTGCCGTTCCCTGTCGTTGAGCTTCGTCAAGACCGCTTCTATATCGACGTCTTGTGCACGGCTGCGCAGGTTTCTCGCTTTTTCCAGGATGGGCGCAGGCATACCGAGGCGTTCGCTGATATTGAAAGCATGGCTGCTGCCGGCTGAACCTATGCGCAGCTTGTACGTAGGCCGCAATGTCTCCGTATCGAATTCGACGTGGCCGTTTTCGACACCCGGCGTATTGTAAGCATAGTTTTTCAAATCGTTGTAATGGGTCGTCACCATGGCGAAAGCGCCCTTTTTACAGATTTCTTCCATAATGGCGATAGCCAAAGCGCAACCTTCGGCCGGATCCGTGCCCGAGCCGATTTCGTCGGCGAGGATCAAGTCGTTAGCCGTGCTGTGCATAATAGTGTAAATGAGCTGCTTCATATGGCCAGAAAAGGTACTGAGATTTTGGGCAATATCCTGTTCGTCGCCAATATCCGCAAAGATGTCGCCGAAAACGGGAAGCTCCGAGCCGTCGCGCACGGGAATGAAGAGACCGGACTGATACATAAGGACCAAAAGACCGAGAGTCTTCATGGCCACGGTCTTGCCGCCCGTATTGGAACCCGTTATAAGAAGGATACGATATTCGCCGCCGAGAAGAATCGTATTGGCGACGACCGCATCGGCGGGAATCAGAGGATGCCGCGCACCGTAAAGCTTAACGGCCCGCTTCGTTGACAGCATCGGACGCTGCGCCTTCATGCGTATGGCCAGACGAGCTTTTGCAAAAGCAAATTCCAAGTGAGCCACGGCAGCCGTACTCGTCATCAAGTCATTATAATTTTCCGCTACAAGCGCCGTAAGGCGACGGAAGATGCACTCCACTTCCTTCGTCTCACTCAGACGCGCCGCCTGCAAATCGTTATTTGCATCTACAAGGGCCATGGGCTCTATATAAAGAGTCGCACCGCTCGCGGACATGTCGTGGACAATACCCGGAAAGGCATGCCTGTATTCCTGCTTGACCGGAATGACACTGCGGTTGTTGCGCACGGTCACTATAGTATCCTGAAAGTACTTCTGATACTCTTTGTTGGCGAGAATCGTATTAATATACCGCTTCGTACGCCGCTCCAATTCGGCAATGCGGCCCCGCAAACGCAGAAGCTCGGCCGATGCGTTGTCACGAATGCGGTTTTCTTCATCAAAGACGCCGGAAAATCTTCGCTCAAGCTGCGTGAAATCGCCTATTTCCCGTGCTTTTTCCGAAAGCTGTACATAGTCTCCGTATTTCGTCTCAAAGAAGTCCTTAATTTCACCGTAACGGCGGACATTCTCCCGAAGGACAAGGCATTCGGCGCCGTCCAAAGGAACTTCCCGCTTCGCCTTTTCCAGCAGCGGTCGAATGTCACCGCTGCCGCCCAAGGGCACGGCTCCTTCCCGTTCCAGACAGGTGAGCGCCTCTTCCGTATCATTCAGAGCACGCGCGATTTCGTTTTCATCACTATAAGGTTTTATATTTCGCGCCAACTCTTTCGACAGACGCGACGGCGCCTCTCGGACGAGCATATCCCGAATTTCGTTGAATCCGAGAATACGCATGCTTCGTTTATTCATATCAGGCTCCCGATCAATCCGTAATGCCGCGGAAAAAATGGCCCCGCGTTACGGTCCTGTTTTCTTTTAACACTTGCGACGGCCGCTCTCCGTCACAAAGTCGCCTATACAACCTGACAACACGGCTCAGCCACTTGGCATCACGGCCCCGCCCTTCAATGCGCAAAACTGAAATACCCGCCTTGACGAGGTCATCATAATAAGGGGCCATGTCCAGGTCCTTCGCGTTTAAAATATGATTGCGGCAATAGGCGTCCGTCACGACGGGAAGACACGCTTTTTTGCGGTCCCGCAAGTAAAACGTCTTGCCGGCGCAAACGGCAGGACAGTCCTTTTTCCTGCCTGTGCCGAAAATCGCCGCAGCATGACAATATTCGGTAATCATCATTTCCGCCTTTCCCGCCACGAGCGCTTCGACGGGAACGCTCGTGGCGGCAGCAATTTTTTTAATCTGCGCCAGCGTCAATTCCGGCGAAAGGGCAAGCCCGGAACATCCCGTATCCACATACACGGCGGCGCTGAGAGAATTAAACACATTCATATAAACATCCGTCTGCCGCGGCAAGTTGATGTACAACTTGTCTAAAAGAGAAAAAATCCCGACCGTGCCTATATAGACGCCGTCCGCTCCGGCTGCCGCCGCAACGCGCAGTTCCTCTGCCACACGCCTTCTGTCGCGCTCGCGCACGACCCGCGGCGTGGCCGCCCAAATCTCTGCACCCGCCTCGTGGACAATACGTGCAGCATGCTGCCACTCAGCGGCAGAAAAAACGTGACGGTCATACGACTCGCCGCCGTAAACAATCCGGTCTGCACCGCTCTGCGCGGCAAGCCGTACGGCATCAAGCGAATCGCAGCGCACAGCAAGAAAAGGGCTCTTGCCTTTCCGCAACGGTTGCGCCGAATCGGCCGGACAAGCCTTCCCGGCAGAGGGCCGTACGTAGGCTGCCAGGCGACAAGCCGTCATTTCTTCCGTCATCCGGCGGCGCAGGTCGTTGAGAACGCTCACCGGCAGCATACTGTCTTCCGACCAAAGTGTCAACGAGTCCAAGGTATAGACAGTATTGCCGAGGCGGCCGATCTGCTCGGCCGCCTTTTCTGCCGTTGTCGGCCATTTACGGGCAGTTTTCGGTAAAAAATCACTGCTTACGCTCACATCACGGCCGGCATCGTCACGGGCCGTCAGGCGCAGGAAACCCGCTTCATCCCGATCCAGACGGACAGCCAGAGGAATACGTCTGCTCAAGGATATCCCGTCAATTTTATCTTCGACGGAACCGCTGATTTTTCTCTTTATATCTACGCCCGTCACGGTCCGAGCTCCTACAGTATCGCGCAAAAAGTCGTCCTGGTACATGCGGTTGAATGTTTGCGCCAAGTCCCGTTCGGCGCAGCGCAGCCCGGCGGCCCGCTCCTTTTTGTCGATACCGCTGTCTATGAGAGTACGGTAAGCGCGGACAACGGTAGAAACGTAGTCACTGTTCTTCATGCGTCCTTCGATTTTAAAGGACGCCACGCCTGCCGCCAAAAGCTCGCCTACACAGGCGGCACCGCTCAAATCCTTCAAACTGAGCGGATAACACTCTTTTCCGACGCCTCCGTTCCTTTCGCCGACCGCATAAGGCAGGCGGCAGGGCTGGGCACAGGCGCCGCGATTGCCGCTGCGGCCGCCCATGAAACTGCTCATGAGGCACTGACCCGAATAAGACATACACGACGCACCATGAATGAAGACTTCCACGGCAAGATCCGTCTGCGCGCAAATGGCCGCGATTTCCGCAAGGCTGAGCTCCCGTGCCAAGACGACCTGCGTAAAGCCCAAGCGTTCTAAAAAACGTACGCCTTCTATGTCGGCAACGGTCATTTGTGTGCTGCCGTGGAGCGGCAGGCCCGGCACGGTCTCATGAGCAATTTTAGCGACGGCCAGGTCCTGAACGATAATGCCGTCGACCTTCACTTCGTCGAGAAAACGCAAATAATCCCGCAACTCCGCCATTTCCGTGTCTGCAACGACGATGTTGACGGCCGTATAAATGCGCACGCCGAAAAGATGTGCCGTCTCTACGGCCGCGCGTATTTCCTCATTATCCAGATTGTGCGCAAATTTCCGGGCACTGAAAGCCCTGCCGCCCAAGTAGACGGCATCGGCTCCCGCATCGATTGCGGCCCGCACGTGCGCAAGTGAACCGGCAGGTGCCAATAGTTCCGCCATATATCCGCTCTCCCGCTTACAATTCGCTCTGCTTATGCCTGCCAGTCCGTATACTGCGAACTCAAAGCATGGTATTCCATAACCGCTTTCTTCGTCTCTTCGACAGCCGCATCCTCCAAAGTCCGGACAATACGCGCCGGGTTGCCGTAGACGAGAGAGCGGTCGGGAACGGTCTTGCCCTGCGTAATGAGCGTACCCGCACCGACAATACAGCCTGAGCCGATATCTGTCCAGCCCATGGCGCAGACACACATGCCGATGAGTGTGCAGCGGCCGATGCGGCGGCCGTGTACCATGGCGTTGTGGCCGATGAGTACGTAAGGCTCAATCTCCAAGGGCGTATCGACGTCGGCATGCAGAGTCGAATTATCCTGTACGTTCGTATAGGCGCCGATGTGAATGGAGCTGATGTCGCCGCGAATGACGACGTTCGGCCAAATACTGACACCTTCGTCAATAGTAATATCACCGATCAGAACGGCCGTCGGCGCAATAACGGCGGTCTCATGAATCTTCGGCCTCTTTCCGTTGAAGCTTTCAATATATGCCATATAACAGTCCTCCGCTTCAGATATTTTTATTATTATACCATTATTTTACCTCTATACAGAACATTTGAGGCGGATATATTCATGTCTTTCCTGCACTTCACTTATTCTATTCCTAAAATGCACTACAATAGTATTGATTTATTTTTTTCTTTCCACTATACTGTATATAACTTCTCTAAATGGATAACTGTTATTAGCAATTTTCTGTTTAGAGCAACACAAAAGATAAATATTCTGAATTTTGGAGGAAAAATCATGAACATTTATGATTTCAATGTAAAAAATATTAAAGGCGAAGAGGTTTCTCTTGCCGATTACAAGGGCAAGGTCGTACTAATCGTCAATACGGCCAGTAAGTGCGGATTTACGCCGCAATACGAAGGTTTGGAAGCATTATATAAGAAGTATAAGGACCAGGGTCTCATTATACTCGGTTTCCCGTCCAACCAATTTCTTGCACAGGAACCGGGCAGTGCGGAAGAAGTGCAGTCTTTCTGTAAGCTGAACTTCGGCGTAACATTCCCGCTCTTTGCCAAGACAGACGTCCGAGGCAAAAGCGCGGCGCCTTTGTTTACTTACTTAAGCGATGCGGCACCTTTCCAAGGCTTTGAAACAGACAAGGAAATGGGTAAACTGATCCAACAGGTCGTAAGCGAACATTATCCGGAAAATGTCGAAGGCAACGGCATAAAATGGAATTTCACAAAGTTCCTTGTCAGCCGCGACGGGAACACAGTCACGCGGTTTGAACCGACTGTAACGCCGGAAGAGTTGGAACCGGCTGTAAAAGCGGCTTTATAAGCTCAAATGAAAGGAGCGATGATTATTATGTCTAAATACGTGCAAAACTCCTATAATCTGTACATTGACGGGAAATGGGTTCCCGCAAGTGACGGCAAGACCTTTAAAGAGTACAACCCGTCCAACGGCGAACTCCTCTCAACCGTTGCGGAGGCGACGAAAGACGATGTGGACACAGCCGTAAAAGCTGCAGCAAAAGCGCTGGAAACGTGGAAACACACGTCGCCTATCGAACGGCAGAATCTGCTCTTAAAAATCGCTGAAATCATTGATGCCAACGCGGAACACTTGGCAATGGTGGAAACGCTCGACAACGGCAAGCCCCTGCGTGAAACACGGGCAGTGGACATCGCCTTGGGCGCCGATCACTTCCGCTACTTCGCCGGTGCCGTACGCACACAGGAAGGGCGCGCTATCATGCTCGACGACCACACACTGAGCCTGGTCGTACACGAACCGATCGGTGTTGTCGGCCAGATCGTACCTTGGAATTTCCCCTTCCTCATGGCGGCTTGGAAACTGGCCCCAGTCTTGGCGGCAGGTTGTACTACCGTGCTGAAACCGTCGAGTTCCACGTCTCTCAGTGTACTTGAACTGATGCGCCTTATCGGCGATATCATCCCGGCAGGCGTAATCAACGTCATCACCGGAGGCGGTTCCCGCACGGGCCAATACCTTCTCGACCATCTGGGCGTACAGAAGCTCGCCTTCACGGGTTCAACGGAAATCGGCTATGACGTGTATAAGGCGGCTCAGGAAAAGATGGTGCCTGCAACCTTGGAATTGGGCGGTAAATCGGCAAACATCTTCTTTGACGATTGCAAGTGGGATATGGCTATGGACGGTGCCCAATTAGGCATCCTTTTTAATCAGGGGCAGGTTTGCTGCGCAGGATCCCGTATTTTCGTACAGGAAAGCATTTACGACAAGTTCGTCCACGATCTGGCTGAACGATTCGGACGCGTAAAAGTAGGTCTTCCTTGGGAAGAAGGCATACAAATGGGCTCGCAAATCGACGGCAAGCAGGTTCAAAAAATCCTTGATTATGTCGAAATCGGCAAAAAAGAAGGAGCCCGCCTCGTTTGCGGCGGCGAAAAGATTACGGAAGGCGGCCTCGACAAGGGCAACTTCATTCGCCCGACAATTTTTGCAGATGTAACGAACGACATGCGCATTGCTCGCGACGAAATCTTCGGTCCCGTCGTCTGCATCATCAAGTTTAAAGACGAAAAAGATGTCGTCGCCATGGCAAATCAATCGGATTACGGATTGGGCGGTGCCGTTTGGACGCGAGACATCAACAAAGCGCTGCGCGTAGCCAATGCGGTAGAAACGGGTCGTATGTGGATCAATACGTACAACGCTATTCCCGCCGGTGCTCCCTTCGGCGGCTATAAACAGTCCGGTATCGGCAGAGAAACGGACAAGACAACGCTTGAACACTACACGCAAACCAAGAATATTTACATCAACATTTCCGAATCACCTTCCGGTTTATATGAAAGCTGACTGCGCTTCCCGGAAGCAAAGAGCGGCCTCTCGTGAGGCCGCTCTTTGCTTATTCATACTTATAAATTTCCATTCGGTCCACCTGCTCGCCGTCAGCGGCAAAGGTAACAATGCCTTTAACTTTTTCGCCCTTCAGGAGCATAGGTAACCAGACGCGATCGCCTTGCCACATTTCATCGTATGGAAGGTTATCTGCCGAAAAAAATCGCGGTTCCATCTCTTCCGTCTCCACCGGCGTCCCTGCCCATGTACGGGCAAAGTATATATACGTAATATGGTCATCGTTCGGGGATGCGGGAAAATGGAAGTCCAAAAATCCGATAATCTCCAAGTCTTCCGGCGCCGCTATAAGGCCCGCTTCTTCATGCAGCTCCCGCACGGCGCACTGGCGAAAGGTCTCACGTCCTTCAAGCTTGCCGCCGAAACCGTTCCACTTATCGGCGCCGAAGCCGCGCTTCTTACGCCCCAAAAGAAGCCTGCCGTCCGCCGTGACGGGAAAACACAGTGTCGTCGGTCGCACAGCGTATACCTCCTTCAGCGGGATCTGTTCTTCTTAAAATACTCATGTTCTTCCTGTAATTCGTAGAGAATAGTATGAATGTTCCAGCCTACATTATTGGGCGTGAGCATGGCTTTTAAGGGAATGTACTTCACCTTGCCCCGCTTAATCGCCTCCAAAAACTCGTGAGCCGCCGCCTGATCGAAGCCGCAGAGAATGACGGCTTCTTTCATTACGGGTTCCGCATCGTCGGGAATAGCCGTTCCCTCTATCGTATCCTGCGCAAGGGCGGAAATTTCTGCCGTTTCATCCTCCGTCAAACCGATGAGCTCGCCGACGGTCTTATCTTTTTCGTCTTCCCCTACGGCCCGCACTTTCGCCTGTGCCGCAAGGCCGACATGTTTCAATAGACGCAGTCGTTCTTCGTCGAAGTTGACGGCCAATATAGTTCTGTAAGCCATGAAACCTCCTTTAATAAAGAAAGCGTTGCAGAAATCTGCAACGCTTTCTGCCGTAAGGTGCTATTCCGTACCGAACGGCCTTAAACCAGTTCAATAATCACGACGGGAGCCGCATCGCCCTGACGGACACCCACCTTAATAATGCGCGTATAACCGCCTTGGCGTTCCTTATATTTCGGAGCTACTTCTGCAAACAGTTTTCTTACTACGTCTTCATCCGTTATGTATGCCAATGCCTGACGGCGCGCATGCAAGTCGCCGCGTTTAGCAAGGGTCAGCATCTTATCTGCTACTTTGCGAAGTTCTTTTGCCTTCGCCTCCGTAGTCTCAATGCGTTCATGCCGGAATAAAGAGGTAACAAGGCTGCGCAATACTGCTTTGCGCGCAGAGCTGTCGCGTCCTAATTTTCTATAAGCCATCGTTCATCCTCCTCATTATTCATCATTAGGCTTCAATTCAAGGCCGACGTCTTTAAGTTTTACAATAATTTCATCAACCGATTTCTTGCCGAGGTTGCGGATTTTGGAAAGTTCCGCTTCCGAATGGGCAATCAAGTCAGAGATGGTATAAATATTGGCACGTTTCAGACAATTGGATGCACGAACGGATAATTGTAAGCGATCGATGGATTCGTCACCGATACCGCCGCCCGTACCGCCTTCATCGCCGCCCTCTTCTTCATCCCCGTCGGGAACGAAAGGCGGCTTTTGCAATTCATCGTCTGTCGTAGCCAATTTTTTAAATTCGTCCAAATAGCAAGTCATGATAGAAGCTGCCGATGCCAACGCGTCGGCAGCCTTAATGCTGCCGTCTGTCTGAACTTCCATGGTCAACGAATCATAATCCATTTCGTTGCCGACCCGAACATTAGCGACTTCATACTTAGCCCGTAAAATAGGGGAATAAATCGAATCGATAGGTATGACGCCAATGACGTCCGTTTCCTTCTTATTCTTTGTCGAAGGAACGTAGCCTTTTCCCTTTTCAATATGACAATGCATACGAATATGCGCATCTTCATCCAAGGTGGCAATATGAAGTTTCGGGTTCAAAATTTCTATGTCTGAGTTTACGTTGAGGTTTTCAGCCGTAAATACGCATTCTCCCGAAATATCCACGATAATATCCGCTTCCGTCAGTTCATTGCGTGTGAACTTCATGCGAACCTGTTTAAGGTTCAAAATGATTTCGGAAACATCTTCCCGTACACCGGGAATCGTAGAAAATTCATGAAGGACGCCGTCGATCTTAATCGATGTAACGGCAACGCCTTCAAGAGAAGACAAGAGGACGCGTCGCAAGCTGTTCCCCAAGGTGATTCCATAACCCCGATCAAGAGGCTTGCATACGAATTTTCCAAAGGTTCCGCTTTCGTTAGACTCAACGGATGTCACTTTAAAAATGTTTTCGTTACTCATGTGGAAAATCCTCCTATTCCAGAATCAAAATCAATCGCCGCGAGGCCATCGATTATACGCGTCTCCGCTTGGGAGGACGACAACCGTTGTGAGGAATAGGGGTAACGTCTTTAATGGAATTTACTTCCAGTCCTGCAGCCTGCAAAGCACGAATAGCCGCTTCACGACCGGAACCCGGGCCTTTAACAAATACATCCACCTGGCGAAGGCCGTGTTCCATAGCCGCTTTGGCAGCCTGTTCCGCAGCCATCTGCGCAGCAAAGGGCGTACTCTTACGGGAACCGCGGAAACCGAGACCGCCGGCGCTTGCCCAAGACAAGGCATTGCCTTTCGTATCGCTGATCGTAACAATGGTGTTATTGAAAGTAGAACGGATATGTGCAGCACCGGATTCTACATGCTTTTTTTCTCTTTTCTTGTTACTTCTTACGTTATTTTTAGCCAAAATCATTTCCCTCCTTACGCAACAATATTATTTTTTCTTACCTGCAATCGCCTTTCTCGGACCCTTGCGAGTACGCGCGTTCGTCTTCGTACGCTGACCGCGCAGAGGAAGCCCCGAGCGATGCCGTTTGCCGCGGTAAGAGTTAATTTCGATAAGGCGTTTAATATTAAGAGCCGTATCACGGCGCAAATCGCCTTCTACCTTGTATTCTTCGCCAATGAGTTCGCGAATTTTCTGCACTTCGTCTTCCGTCAAATCACGAACGCGCGTGTCCGGATTGACGCCCGTTCTCTTCAAAATCTCCTGTGAAGAAGAAAGGCCGATTCCGAAAATGTATGTCAATCCAATTTCAACTCGTTTATCGCGTGGTAAATCCACACCGGCTATACGTGCCATCTATTCATCCACCTCCTTATTAACCTTGCTTTTGTTTATGTTTCGGATTTTCGCAAATAACCATTACGCGGCCTTTGCGCTTGATAATTTTGCATTTATCGCAAATCTTTTTTACTGACGGTTTTACCTTCATAATTACCTCCTACGCAAGCAGTTATTTGAAGCGATATGTAATACGCCCGCGGCTCAAGTCGTACGGAGTGAGTTCCATCGTAACTCTGTCTCCGGGCAAAATACGGATAAAGTTCATACGCATCTTGCCGGAAACATGAGCCAATATAATATGGTCATTCTCCAGCTTTACCTTAAACATGGCATTCGGCAACGCTTCAACAACAATACCTTCAACTTCAATAACATCTTCTTTAGACATGTACTACTCCTCCCCGGTCAAAATCCGTTTCGTCCTGCTTATCAGTTCGCGTATACACCGATCGTCTTTATAACGATGCGGTTCTGCGCTCGGTTCTAAAGGCCTGAGATGTCGGCAGTTCTTCTTCTTGGGCTTTTCCTTCTTGTATTTCCTACCGTCAGCGATATACACATACGGATAAGCCCCTACTGCGACAACTGCATATATGCCGCCTTTATCTTTACCTGTCAGACTGAGAACCGTCATTCCGACAGACTGGTGAACCCCGTTCATTATGACTGTAAAGTCAGGATTTCCGGACCGTGATCGGTAACGGCAACAGTATGCTCAAAATGGGCTGCCGGTTTCTTATCCTGTGTAATAACAGTCCATCCGTTATCAAGCTGACGTACCTTCTCGGTACCCATATTGATCATCGGCTCGATGGCCAGAACCATGCCTTCTTCCAACAGCACACCGTGTCCGGCCCGGCCGTAATTGGGAACTTCCGGTTCTTCGTGCATATCCGCGCCGATGCCGTGACCGACATAGTCCCGAACGACACCGTAGCCGAAAGATTCCGCGTACTGCTGCACGGCCTGCCCGATGTCACCCATGTGCTTGCCGGCAACGGCCTGTTCGATACCCTTGTAAAGACATTCTTCCGTCACTTTAAGCAGTTTGAGCGTTTCAGGCGCCACACTGCCGACAGGAATCGTAATTGTTGAGTCACCGTGATAGCCGTCTTTATTTACAACCAAGTCAACACTGATTATATCACCGTCATGCAATTTTCGGTGACCGGGAATACCATGTACCACTTCTTCATTCACGCTGGCACAAATCGTTGCGGGAAAGCCGCAGTAGCCTTTGCAACTGGGAAAAGCGCCTTGGCTGCGAATATACTCTTCACAGCGCCGGTCCAGTTCTCCCGTCGTCACACCCGGCCTGGCCAGTTCCCGCATGAGGGCCAACGCGTCTGCTGTAATGCGTCCGGCTGCGCGTATGTAACCGATTTCGCGTTTGGACTTTAATATAATCATCTTACTTGCCCTTTTCCAAACTTGCCACAATGGCGTTGAAGACCGTATCCATATCCTGCTGACCGTCCACTTCAATATAAAGGTTCGAATTTTTGTAATAGTCAATCAAGGGTTTGGTCTGAGCCGCATACACGGAAAGACGTTTTTTAACGGTTTCGGGCTTATCGTCATCACGCTGATACAGTTCGCCGCCGTCCTTGTCGCAAGTGCCTTCCGTCCTGGGCGGCTTGGACGTCAAATGATAGGTGGCACCGCAGCTGCGGCAAATGAGACGGCCCGTCGTGCGCCGTACCAGCTCTTCATCGGGGACGGCAATGTTGATAACGCCGTCCAGCTTGATGCCGAGATCGCGGAGAATCGCGTCAAGCGAGACGGCCTGCGACGTCGTGCGCGGAAAGCCGTCAAGGATGAACCCTTCCTTGCAATCATCCTTTGCCAGTCTTTCCCTGACAATGCCGATTGTAACCGCGTCGGGAACCAATTGACCGCCGTCCATATACTTCTTGGCTTCCAAACCGAGGGGCGTCTGTTCCTTTACGGCCGCACGGAACATGTCACCGGTGGAAATCTGAGGAATCTTGTATTTTTCAATCAGTCGTTCGGCCTGCGTGCCTTTACCGGCACCGGGAGGGCCCATTAACAGAATATACACTCAAATTGCCTCCTTCTTATTTTACAAAGCCTTGGTACTGTTTATTCAGCACCAACGATTCGGCCTGCTTCATCGTATCGATGGCGACACCAACGACGATAAGGACGGCCGTGCCGCCGAAGTAGACGCCCTGAATGCCTGTAATCCAACCGATAAAATTCGGCAAGATGGCAACAAAGGCCAAAAAGATAGCGCCTGCCAAGGTAATGCGCGTCATGATTCGATCAATAAACCTTGCCGTCGGCTGCCCCGGGCGAATCCCCGGAATAAAGCCGCCGTACTTCTGCATATTTTCGGTCATCTGCGGAATATTAAGTGAAATGGCCGTATAGAAGTATGTGAAGAATATAATTAAAACCGCATAGGCAATAGTATTGCCCAAGGTACCCCAACCGAATACAGTCGCCAACCACTGAATGGTGTCATTTTGGATAAACTGGGCGATCGTAATCGGGAACATGAGTACGGACGAGGCGAAAATAATGGGAATAACGCCTGCCTGGTTTACTTTCAAGGGAATATGAGTCGAATGACCGCCGTACATTTTGCGGCCCACAATTCGTTTCGCATATTGCACGGAAATTCGCCGCTGTCCCTGTGTTACTTCCACGACGATAACGATCATGAGCAGGGCAATGAGCGCAAAGAGCGCCGCCTGAAATACATTAATCGTTCCTGCCTGTACATATTGGTACAGCGTGTTGACGCCGTTCGGGAAACGGGCGACGATACCCGCAAAGATGATCAGCGAAATACCGTTGCCGATGCCGCCTGCCGTAATTTGATCGCCGAGCCACATAAGAAAGCATGTGCCTGCCGTCAGAATAACGGCAACCATGAGAACCATGGTCCAACTGTTGTCGATTAAGGCATTATTAACTTTCAGGGCATAGCTCATGGCAAAGGCCTGAATAAAGCCGAGGAGGACCGTACCGTAACGAGTGACCTTTTGAATCTTGTCACGACCGTCCTGGTTGTCCTTGGACCACTGCTCAAAGGTAGGAACGACTGCCGTCAACAACTGCATAATAATGGAAGCGTTGATGTACGGCGTAATACTCATAGCCAATACGGAAAACTTGCTCAATGCACCGCCGGAGAATAAATCAAGGAGGCCGAACAGGTTACCGCTGTTAAAGAGGCTTTCTATCGCCGTCGCGTCTACACCCGGAACGGGAATATGAACACCGAGACGAAAGATGACGAACATTATCAAGGTGAATACTGCACGTTTACGAAATTCAGGAACGTTTAAGACATTCCGAATGCTGTCCCACACCTTATACCACCTCTACTTTACCGCCGGCTGCTTCAATTTTCGCCTGTGCAGACTTGGTAAAGCCTTGGGCTACGACCGTAAGTTTCTTTTCGAGCTCGCCGCTGCCCAATATACGAACGCCGTCGCGGACATTCTTCAGGATTCCCGCTTCAACGAGAGCTGCCGGATCGACAGTCGTACCGTCTTCAAAGCGATTCAATGTGGAAACATTAACTTCCGCATATTCTTTAGCCCAAATATTCTTAAAACCGCGTTTCGGCAGTAAACGGTACAAGGGCATCTGGCCGCCTTCAAAGCCGGGACGTACACCGCCGCCGCTACGGGAGTTCTGGCCCTTCATGCCTCTGCCGGCAGTCTTGCCGTTGCCGGAGCCGATACCGCGACCGACGCGATTGCGTTTCTTCTTGGAACCGGGAATAATGCTCATTTCATGAAGTTTCAATTCAGCACACCTCCTTTGTATTAAATTTCTTCTACTTTAATCAAGTGTTCCACCTTGTGCAGCATACCCTTGATCTGGGGCGTGGCTTCTTTGACAACGGTGGAATTCGTTTTATGCAAGCCGAGAGCCGTAACGGTTGCGCGCTGATCGGCAGGACGTCCTGCCAAGCTCCGTACAAGCGTAACTTTAACTTGTGCCATTATTCATATCCTCCTTATTAACCGTAAATTTCTTCTACAGTCTTGCCGCGGAGTTCTGCCACTTTCTTGACATCTTTCAATTGCGCCAATCCTTGAATCGTAGCGCGAACCATGTTGTTCGGGTTGGAAGAACCGAGAGACTTCGTAAGGATATTACGCACGCCGACCAGTTCCAATACGGCACGAACGGGACCGCCGGCAATAACGCCGGTACCTTCTGCAGCCGGTTTCAAGAGAACCTGACCTGCACCGAAAACACCTGTCGTCTGATAGGGAATAGTACCGTTTTTTAAGGACACTGTAACTAAATGTTTCTTCGCATCTTCAACACCTTTGCGGATAGCTTCGGGAACTTCACCGGCTTTACCCAATCCTGCACCTACACGGCCGTTTCCGTCACCGACTACAACCAAGGCACTGAAGGAAAAACGACGGCCGCCTTTAACTACCTTAGCAACACGGTTGATAAATACGACATTTTCTTGTAACTCAAGACCTGTATGGTCAACTTTTGCCATGTCTTATTTCCTCCTGATTAGAACTTCAAGCCCGCTTCACGAGCTGCATCGGCCAAAGCCGCTACGCGACCGTGATACAAGTAACCGCCGCGGTCGAATACCACCGTTGTAATACCCTTTGCCACAGCCCGTTCGGCAACTAATTTGCCGACTGCCTTGGCGCCTTCTTTATTACCGCCGTTAGCTCGGCCTTTCAATTCTTTATCCAATGTGCAGGCCGATACGAGGGTCGTACCGTTTACATCATCAATGAGCTGTGCGTAAATATGGTTCAAGCTGCGAAATACGTTTAAACGCGGACGTTCCTCCGTACCGCTTATATGCTTGCGCAAACGCCAATGACGCTTTACGCGAATCGCATTCTTACTGGATTTCAAGGAATTCACTCCTTTCTATGAGAACAGATTATTATTTCTTCGTGCCGGCCTTGCCCGCTTTACGCCGTACATGTTCGCCTGCATAACGAATACCTTTTCCCTTGTACGGTTCAGGCAAACGATAGCCGCGAATCTTAGCCGCAAACTCGCCTACGTGTTCCTTATTTATGCCGGATACGACGATTTGTGTAGCGCTCGGGCATTCTACGCTGATACCTGCAGGCGGATCCAATTCGAGGGGATGAGAGAAACCGAGCGTCAATGCCAGTTTCGCTCCTTTCATCTGCGCTCTGTAGCCGACGCCAACAATCTCCAGTTCTTTTTTAAATCCTTCCGTAACGCCTTGCACCATATTGGCAACAAGAGCCCGTGTAAGGCCGTGCAGGGCGCGATGGTTCTTTTCTTCCGTCGGACGTTCCACTGTAATAACGTTATCCTGTATTGTTACTTTCATATCCTGATGAAGCGTGCGGGTCAGTTCACCCTTCGGTCCCTTCACCGTAATGACCGGACCGTTAAGTTTAACCGTTACGCCTGCCGGGACATCAATAGGCATTCTACCTATACGTGACATATTGACACCTCCAAATTTACCAGACGTAGGCGATAACCTCGCCGCCTAACCCTAATTTACGCGCCGTCTTATCGCTCATCACACCTTTGGACGTAGAGATTACGGCGATCCCCAAGCCGCCGAGGACGCGGGGGAGTTCTTCCTTTTTCGCATAAACGCGCAGGCCCGGTTTAGAAATTCGTTTAATACCGCTAATTACTTTTTCTTTATTGGAACCGTATTTCAACGTAACCTTCAAGGTCTTGCCGTCGTTTACGGACTCAAAATTCTTTACAAAGCCTTCTTCTTTCAGGATGTTAAGCACTGCTGCTTTCATCGTGGAAGCGGGCATTTCCACTTTTTCGTGATATGCCGAATTGGCATTGCGGATTCGCGTGAGCATATCCGCAATCGGATCGGACATTGCCATGTGTAAAAACCTCCCTTCGTTTATACGTTACCAGCTGGCTTTACGAACGCCAGGAATTTGGCCTTTATAAGCCAATTCACGGAATGTGATACGGCTGATACCGAATTTACGCATATAGCCGTGAGGACGACCGGTCACTTTGCAACGATTATGCAGCCGTACCGGCGACGCGTTGGCCGGCAGGCGGGAAAGTGCTTCATAGTCGCCTTTAGCTTTTAATTCCGCACGAAGCGCGGCATACTTGGCTACTATCTTTTCGCGTTTCTTTTCGCGTTCAAGCATCGACTTCTTTGCCATCTATATTTTCCTCCTTATTGCTGCTTTTCAAAAGGCATTCCCATTAAGGCCAGCAAATCGCGGCCTTCTTCGTCGCTGTTTGCCGACGTGACAATCGTAATATCCATGCCGCGAACCTTATCGATCTTATCGTATTCAATTTCCGGGAAGATCAACTGTTCTTTCAAGCCGAGTGTATAGTTGCCGCGGCCGTCAAAACCGGTTGCGCTGATGCCGTGAAAATCACGAACGCGAGGTAATGCCAAATTCATCAGTTTATCGAGGAATTCATACATGCGTCGGCCGCGAAGCGTAACTTTGCAACCCAAATTCATGCCTTCACGAATTTTGAACGCCGCAATGGATTTTTTGGCTTTCGTAATAACCGGTTTCTGGCCGGAAATAATCGTCATATCACCGACAGCCGCGTCCAATGCTTTAGAGTTACCGACAGCTTCGCCTACGGCCATATTGATTACGACTTTCGTCACCTTCGGAATCTGCATTGCGTTTTTGTAAGTATATTTTTCCTGTAAGCCTTTTACAACTTCAGAAAGATATTTGTCTTTTAATCTGGACACTCTCAAGGCCCTCCCTTCGTATTAGATAGCTTTGCCGCTCTTTACGGCAGTGCGCACTTTTGTGCCGTCCGCCTGAATAACGGTTCTGACGCGAGTCGGTTTACCGCTTTCCGGGTCGACGAGCATAACGTTGGAAACGTGAAGGGGAGCTTCCTTGGTGATAATACCGCCTTGAGGATTGTTCTGACTCGGTTTTGTGTGGCGTTTAACCTGATTGAGGCCTTCTACGACAACGCGGTCCTTTTTCGGATACGCGGCAATGACCTTACCCTTCTTGCCTTTATCTTTACCTGAGATGATAACGACCGTATCACCGGTTTTGATATGCATCTTTCCCATCTTGGAACACCTCCTCCGCTCTACAACACTTCCGGTGCCAAGGAGATGATTTTCATGAAATCTTTTTCACGCAATTCTCTGGCAACGGGCCCGAAGATACGAGTACCTTTAGGGCTTTTATCTGCATTGATCACGACTGCCGCATTTTCATCAAACCGGATATATGATCCGTCGGCGCGACGCAATCCCTTCTTGGAACGAACAATAACAGCCTTGACGACGTCACCTTTCTTGACAACGCCTCCGGGTGTTGCATCTTTGACAGTGGCAGTGATAATATCACCGATATTGCCGTATTTACGATACGAACCGCCCATGACTTGAATGCACAAGACTTTTTTAGCTCCCGTGTTATCGGCAACGTTCAACATAGTTTCTTGCTGAATCATGGCTTAACCTCCTAATTAATCAAGCTTATTTAGCTTTTTCGACTACCGTCACGACTCGCCAATGCTTCTGCTTGGACAAGGGACGCGTTTCTTCAATACGCACAATATCGCCCATACGGCATTCATTGTTTTCATCATGCGCCTTGAACTTTACAGTCGTAATCATCGGCTTCTTATAAAGCTTATGTTGTTCTTTATATTCAACGGCAACGACAACGGTCTTATCCATTTTATCGCTGACAACTTTGCCTACGCGGACTTTCCGTTCATTTCTTTCCATCTGTGTTGTGACCTCCTTTTAGATTTCCAAGTTCCGACTTATATGTTATGCACGTAATTCAGCTTCACGCTGGATTGTCTTAATACGGGCAATCGTCTTTTTTACTTCACGAATACGCATCGGATTCTCTAATTGGCCGGTCGCATGTTGAAAACGGAGGTTAAACAATTCTTCCTTAAGGCTAACCACCTTTTCATCCATTTCGGCAGCGCTCAGAGCACGGATTTCTTTAACCTTCATTTTATTCACCACCTAATTCTTGACCTTTAATAACGAACTTCGTCTTAATCGGCAGTTTATGTCCTGCAAGACGCATAGCTTCCCGGGCAATTACGGGATTAACACCGCCCATTTCAAAAAGGACGCGGCCCGGTTTTACTACGGCTACCCAGTATTCGGGAGCACCCTTACCGGAACCCATACGCGTTTCAGCCGGTTTGGCCGTGACCGGCTTATCTGGGAAAATTTTAATCCAAACCTTACCACCACGTTTGATGTAACGGGTCATAGCAATACGAGCCGCTTCGATTTGACGGTTCGTAATCCAAGCCGGTTCCAACGCGACCAAGCCGTAATCGCCGTGAGCGACTTTATTGCCGCGCTGCGCTGTCCCTTTCATACGGCCGCGGAACTGCTTACGATGCTTTACTCTCTTCGGAATTAACATTATTCAGCACTCCCTTTCCGTCTTTTCTGTTGCGGAGCCTTCTTCGCTTCCGGCAAGATTTCACCTTTGTAAATCCAGCATTTAATGCCGATGCAGCCGTAAGTTGTATGCGCTTCGGCCGTACCGTAGTCAATGTCGGCACGAAGCGTATGCAAGGGAATGGAGCCGTCACGAACACTTTCGCTGCGCGCGATTTCCGCACCGCCCAAACGTCCGGAACACATGATTTTAATCCCCTGTGCACCCATACGCATAGTGCGGCCGATGCTCTGTTTCATGGCGCGGCGGAAACCGATACGGCGTTCGAGCTGGCCTGCAACGTTTTCCGCAACCAAGGTGGCATCCAATTCGGACTGCTTGATTTCAGCGATATTGACATCGACGGTCTTCGTCGTAAACGCTTTCAAGGCTTTTTTAATATCTTCAATGCCCGCACCGCCGCGACCGATTACCATCCCCGGTTTTGCCGTGTGGATAACCAATTTGATTCTCTTGGCGGAACGTTCGATTTCAATACGTGAAACACCTGCAACATAAAGCTGTTTCTTTAAAAATTCACGGATTCGCACATCTTCATTCAAAAGCGTTGCATAATCCTTCTCAGCATACCATCTGGCATCCCAAGGTTTTACAACACCGACACGAAACCCATGGGCATTTACTTTTTGACCCACTACCTTTCCCTCCTTATGCTTTTTCTTTTACTACGACAGTCACATGACTGGATTTTTTAAGAATTTTAAACGCCTGCCCGCGGCTGCGCGGATGAATTCGCTTCATTGTCGAATCCTGGTCGACAAAAATTTCCGAAATGAACAGGGAACCTACGTTCATGTCGTTGTTGTGTTCCGCATTAGCAGCTGCAGAGCGAATAACTTTTTCTACAACCTTGGAGCCTACTTTCGGTGTAAACTTCAAAATTGCCAAAGCTTCGCTCACATCTTTGCCCCGAACCAAATTAGCTACAATACGGATTTTACGGGGAGCTATACGGATATGTTTAGCAATTGCTCTTGCTTCCATCTGTGGTTACCTCCCTTATCCTGTAACTTTTTCCGATTTAGCGTGGCCTTTAAATGTACGGGTAGGCGCGAACTCACCCAATTTATGGCCAACCATATCTTCTGTAATATATACGGGCACGTGTTTGCGGCCATCGTGAACGGCGATTGTATGTCCCACGAAGTTCGGCAAAATCGTAGATGCGCGCGACCATGTTTTTACTACTTTCTTTTCATTGGCTTCGTTCATGGCGTCAATCTTTTTAACCAGATGAGCTGCAACGAACGGGCCTTTTTTTACGGATCTGGACACTTATATATCTCCTTTCACGACTTATTTGCGTCTCTTCACAATGAACTTGCCGGAAGCTTTCTTCGCATCACGCGTCTTTACGCCGTATGCAGGTTTACCCCAAGGCGTAACGGGACGTTTACGGCCGACAGGCGACTTACCTTCACCGCCGCCATGGGGATGATCGCACGGATTCATGACAACACCGCGGTTGCCCGGACGGATACCCAGCCACCGGCTGCGGCCCGCTTTACCTATAGTAATGTTTTCATGATCCGGATTGCTGACGGCACCGACTGTAGCACGGCAGTTTACATGTACTTGACGCAATTCGCCGGAAGGAAGTCTGAGCAACGCGTAATTTCCTTCCTTGGCAATAAGCTGTGCCGACGAACCGGCAGAACGAACGATCTGCGCACCCTTGCCGATTTTCAGTTCCACATTGTGGACAATCGTACCCAAGGGAATGCGGCCTAAGGGCAAGGCGTTGCCGATCTTTATATCCGATTCGGGACCGCTGACTATGACAGTGCCGACAGTCAGTCCGTGCGGAGCAATGATATATTTCTTTTCGCCGTCCGCATAAACAAGCAACGCAATGTTGGCGGAACGGTTAGGATCGTATTCGATCGTAGCTACCTTAGCCGGAATATTATCTTTAATACGTTTAAAATCGATCAAACGATAACGGCGCTTGTGCCCGCCGCCCTGATGACGAACCGTCATTCTGCCGCTGTTATTACGACCGCCCTTATTGGTTACTTTAGCCAACAGAGATTTTTCCGGTTTCGACGTTGTAATTTCATCGAACGACGAAACGGTCATGAACCGACGGCCGGCAGAGTACGGTTTAAATGATTTAATGGCCATTATATAGTGCCTCCTCCTTTATCTCGTTTCTTAAGCCCCTTCAAAGAATTCGATTGTTTCGCCCTCTTGAAGTGTTACGACAGCTTTCTTGTAATCCGGCCGCTTGCCGACATATTTACCCATACGTTTCATCTTGCCGGTTATGCGCAGCGTATTTACGCTTTTGACCTTCACACCGAAAACGGCTTCAACGGCTTTACGGATTTCTACTTTATTGGCACTAAGAGGCACCTTAAAGGTGTATTTACCGTCAGACATGAGCATGGTGGTCTTTTCCGTAACGACCGGTTTTAATAAGATATCATGCATAATCATTATGCGAGCACCTCCTCAATCTTTGCCACGGCACTCTTCGTGATGAACAGCTTCGTATAATGAAGAAGATCGAAGATATTCATATTTTCCGCAGAAACGGATTTTACGCCTTGAATGTTATGAGAGCAACGTGCCATAACATCATCGCCGTCTGTAATAAACAATACTTTCTCGCCGCCGAATTTGAAGTTGTTAACTACTTTAACGACTTCTTTCGTCTTCGGTGCGGCTAAGGTGATTTCATCCAATACGAACAATTCATTCGTGTTTACCTTGTCGCTTAAAGCGGATTTTACGGCAAGGCGCCTTGCTTTACGGGGCATCTTCTGTTCGTACGAACGGGGATGCGGTCCGAACACGGTACCGCCGCCGACCCACAAAGGACTGCGCGTGCTGCCTACACGTGCCCGGCCGGTTCCTTTTTGTCTCCACGGTTTTCTGCCGCCGCCGCGTACGAGGCCTCTCGTCTTCGTGGCATGCGTGCCCAACCGTTCATTAGCCAATTGGCGAAGTACAGCCTGTCTCATAACGGCTTCGTTCACTTCAACGCCAAATACGTTGTCGTTTAATTCTATTTCACCGGTCTGTGCGCCGGTAATATCATACGTACTTACTTTCGGCATTCTATATATCCTCCTTCCCGTTTACACGTTTTATCGGGGTTTTACAGTATCGCGAATCATGACAAGGCTGCCCTTGGCACCGGGGATACCGCCTTTAATCAAAATAAGGTTCTTTTCCATGTCGACTTTTACAACGGAAAGGTGAAGAACCGTAGCCTGATTACCACCCATCTGTCCAGGAAGTTTTTTACCTTTGATGACCTTACCGCCACCGCCGGAAATCATAGGTCCGAGAGACCCCGGTTCACGATGAGACTTGGAACCGTGACCCATAGGTCCGCGGTGAAAACCGTGACGTTTAATCGTGCCGGCAAATCCTTTCCCTTTCGTGGTGCCAACTACGTCGACGAGATCGCCGCTTGCGAAAATATCAGCTGCCAGAGTTTGGCCTACCGTATATTCCGGTGTATCTGTCAGACGCAGTTCGCGCAAATATTTGACAGGGCTTACGCCTGCCTTGTCGAACTGACCCTTAACGGGTTTGGTTAAGTGTTTTTCTTTGATTTCGCCGTAGCCCAGCTGAATGGAATTGTAACCGTCCGTATCAACGGTCTTTACACGTACAACTACATTCGGAGAAGCTTCTACGACGGTGACGGGAACTACCGCGCCTTCTTCGGTGAAGATCTGGGTCATTCCCAACTTCTTACCCAAAATAGCTTTAGACATAATCGCACCTCCTCCTATAATTTGATTTCAATGTCCACACCTGCAGGCAGATCAAGCCGCATGAGAGCATCGACTGTTTTATTGGACGCTTCCAATATGTCAATCAGCCGCTTGTGTGTGCGTAACTCGAACTGTTCACGAGAGTCTTTGTTTACATGCGGTGAACGCAGAATCGTGAAGATGTTCTTTTCCGTCGGCAAGGGAATCGGGCCGGATACCATTGCGCCTGTCCGTTTTGCCGTGTCGACGATTTTCGCCGCGCTCTGATCCAATGTTTTGTGATCGTACGCTTTGAGGCGAATTCTGATTCTTTCCTGTTTTGCCATTACGTAATTCCTCCTATCGTTCGTTTCCCGGAACGAACTGCTCCGCGGGAGTTTCCCCGAAACCGGGCAACATCCTGTTTCATAGTTTTCTACGCAGCCGTAAAAAGGGCATACGAATCCCATTGCCGCGTACTTGACCATTTTACTACAAAACCATATGGTATGCAAGCCGTTTTTTACCATATTTTTGCCTTTTCCGGACACTTTTTTCGCAGCCTTTTCTGCAGGCGCTCCCCAACTCGACAGGATACAAAATCCGTTACGCCGATACAAAGCTGCCGGACCGGTTCCCATAATAGGCGATGCGTTTTATGAGTAAGCATCAGGCCTCGCCGGAGCGAACGAATAAAATGCATCGTCTCCCCCGCAAATGCAAAGAGCCCCGCACTGCCGAAACAATGCGAGACTCCTCTCACTATCCCTATATCTTACGCTTACGCTTCGATTTCCGATACCACGCCGGCTCCCACCGTTCTGCCGCCTTCGCGTATTGCAAATCGCAATCCCACTT